>Ga0209777_10000719_pt1 | contig 51969 bp, 38 predicted proteins | sample FrelakmetHBP12HB_FD_187147 | JGI IMG/M metagenome (GOLD analysis project Ga0209777, IMG submission 187147) | Freshwater lake sediment microbial communities from the University of Notre Dame, USA, for methane emissions studies -HBP12 HB (SPAdes)... | ecosystem: Environmental > Aquatic >... | reverse complement strand
CGGTCCTGGTCGGCCCGGTCAGGGCTGGCATCCCGCTTGACATAGGGCGGAAGCGGGGGCAGACCGATCCGGTCGAGGACCGCAAGGGGACCCTCCTGGCAGTCCGGTCTGATGAGGCACCTGCCTTCGGACAGCCTGTCCAGGACGCATGCAATTGTCCCGGAGGGCTCGCCGTCCCTGCCAAGCAGGGTGATCTGGTCACCTGATCGCAGTCTGCCGGCCCCCCTGATCATCACCTCCCATACACCTGCCCCGGCCTGGGCCAGAAAGAGCCCTTCGAGGCGCCCGCCCGTCCGGCGCCTGGCGAAGAAGCGGGCCTGAAGGACCTTGGTGTCATTGAGGACCAGGCAGTCCCCGGGTCTGAGGAACAGACCCAGATCGCAGAATTGGCTGTCTGCCAGACCTCTCGTGGCTCGGTCCAGGACCAGTAGGCGTGAATCGCTGCGAACACCTGCCGGCTGCTGGGCGATGAGGTCCGGCGGGAGTTCATAGTCCAGTTGCCCGGTCTTCATGGCGGGAGGTTATCAGACGGGCACTTCGATGACAAATCAAATCACGCTGCGCCTGTTCCAGAAGTGACCCGCGGAACCAGCCGATAGAGGTACTGCCAAGGCAGGCTGTACAAAGCTCGGATGTACAGGGGCTCTTTTGAAGAGGCAGACGTATGGCCGCAAACTGGTCCTTTGAGCAGTTTACCATGTCCATCGCCAGGATGGGCAAGGCCGAACTCAAGCACCGGATCAAAAACTTCCCAGGCCACTTTCGCCTGGACTTCACCGATGACTACCTCAACACCGCCCCGGCGGACCGCCTCCGTCACATCCTGCTGGCAGCGATGATCAACGCCCAGGCAGGCCGCAACTGAACCGAGGGGACCAGCTAGTAGCCCAGCTTCCCCCAACAGGACAACTGCACCATCTTGAGGTCATCAGCCGGTTGAATGGCCGTCGTATGGTCGACATACGTGCCGTTGTTGTCGTCCTTGGCCAGTTTGATGGTGTCTGCATTCTTCCACTTCCACATGGTCACGTGACCATCGGCCCACGACACACACGTACCCATCCCGTGTCTGGACATGGGGGCATCCCACCACTGGCACAGCGGGTAGTGCACGGCATAGCTGTCCGGACTTGCCTTTCCTTCGTCAAGAAACACGGCCCGACTGGCTGGGGCCGGGCTGCTGATCTCACTGAGCTGTTTGACCCAGAGCACAGTCCTGCCATTCCTATTGCTGGTGGGCAGGCCTCTTCCACTGGTGAGCCCGTTCATGGAGTCCATGATCGTATAGGTCACCATTTCGCCGCGGCGTCCGGTTGGGCACTTGTACATACTTAGGTCGTTGCAGAAAGGCCAGAGGGCCCCACTCTTGATGGCAGCGATCTGTTCTGCTTGGGGTCGTGGAGTGGGCGAGATGGCTCGGTAGTTGGTCGAGATGGCATTTCCGATCCACGCCTTCTCCTTGTCCGACCCTATCGTACGGTTGTTGCCGGCCTCACCATTGACGATCTTGCCCTTGCTATCGTCCGCGTACATGGACCAACCCAGGGTCAATTGCCTGAGGTTGTTCTCGCATACGACCCGCTTGCCCTGTTCCCGAGCACTATTGATGGCCGGTATCAGGACGGCCAACAGGATCGCGATGATGGCGATGACCACCAACAATTCGATCAGTGTAAAGCCTCGCACACGCCTCATACGCCAAACCTCCTTCTGATTTGACCTACGTTACGACCAACGTTCGCTCGCCTGGGGCGTTCGTCTCCATGGAACCGACCCCCACAGGCTAAACCGCCTTCTATTATAGGAAAAGATCCGTGCCTTGTACACCTTAAAACCTTCGAGTTTCCAAACCTGCTTCCAGTACGATCTGTCCTTTTGGGATGCGCCCAATGGCCCAACTGTTCGGTCCGGCCCTCGGAAAAACCACGTTCTTAGCGCCCATCGACCTACTGCCATAGGGCCAGGACCCGTTCCACGGTCCGTTCAGCGGGTTCCTCGGGCTCGATATCCAGCCAGTGAACCCCTCTGAAGGTCTTGAACCAGGTCCGCTGGCCCTTGGCCAGGCGCCGGGTGTTCTTCTTGATCCGCTCGACCGCCCATTCCAGGCTGATTTGCCCTGCCAGGTGATCGATGATCTCCGCATAACCGATGGCGGACCTGGCCTGATGGCTGAGGGGCTGGGGCTCCGCCAGCAGGGCCTTGACCTCCTCAGCCAGGCCCTCATCGATCATCCTCTTGACCCGCAGGTTCATACGCCGGTTCTCCTCGGCCTTGTCCCGTCGAAGGCCAATGACCGTCCAGTCCCCGGGGGGGCTGTCACCGTTGAACTGGGTCTGAAGGCGGGAGATCGGCTCGCCCGTGAGCCTGAATACCTCCAGGGCCCTGATGATCCGCTTGGCGTCATGGGCGTGGATGCGACCGGCAGCCCCAGGGTCCACCCGGGACAGCTCCTTGTACAGGCCATCGAGGCCCTCGGTGGCGGCCCGAAGGCGGAGCTCCGCCCGGATCGAAGGGTCGGCGCCGGGGCCGTCAAAGAGCCCGTGGAGAAGGGCCTTGATGTACAGGGCCGTGCCCCCCACGGCCACTACGGGCCTGCCCAGGAGCCGGATCCGCTCGATGATGGGGATGGCCTTGTCCAGGAACAGCCCCGCACTGGAGGCCTCGCTGGGTTCGAGGACGTCGATCATGTGGTACCGGACCTGGCGCCGGCGGTCCGCCGGGGGCTTGGCGGTGCCGATGTCCATGCGGCGGTAGACCTTCATGGAGTCGACGCTGACGATCTGGCCGTCGAGGCGCCGGGCCAACTCAAAGGCCAGTGTGCCCTTGCCCGAGGCCGTGACACCCAGGATCAGAATCTTGCTGGTCTTCATACACGCACCTCTGCTATAATACAGGCCCGATAGCCAAGACGCAAAGCCGGTCGAAGGATGTGTGCCCAACCCTATACGGATGACGTGACGTCGCCTCTAAAGGATGCGGCCCAACAGGTCAACGCCGTTATCGAGGACCTGTTGGAGTCGGTCCCGATCGCCCCGGACCTGAAGCCCGTTCTGGTCTACACCCTCCGGTCCCCGGGCAAGCGGGTTCGGTCCGTGCTGGTCCTCTGGTGCTGCGAGTTGGTCTGCGGCCGGGTCAACGACGATGCCCGCAGGGCGGCGGCGGCCATTGAGATGGTTCATACCTACTCGCTGGTCCACGACGACCTGCCGGCCATGGACAACGACGACCTCCGTCGGGGCAGGCCGACCTGTCACAAGGCCTTCGATGAGGCCACCGCCATCCTGGCAGGGGACGCCTTGCTGACCATGGCCTTCGAGGTGCTGGCCGACCGGGCACAGGACCCGACCCGCTCTCTGCGACTGGTCTGCGAGCTGGCCCAGGCCGCCGGCCCGGATGGCATCATCGCCGGACAGTTGGCCGACCTCCGAGCGGAGAACTCCGGCGGGAACATCGAGGGCCTCCGGTACATCCACACCCACAAGACCGCCAGGATGTTCCGTTGCGCCACGACCCTGGGCGCCCTCTGTGGAGGGGCCGACCCAGAGCAGCAGCAGGATCTGGCGGACTATGGCCTGGCCCTGGGCCTGGTGTTTCAGATCACCGACGACATCCTCGACGTCAGCGCCTCCAGCGGTCAACTGGGCAAGACCGCGGGCAAGGACCCGAAGGCCGGCAAGCTGACTTACCCGGCCTTGGTCGGTCTGGAGCAGTCCAAACGGATCGCCCGGGACCTCACGGACCAGGCCGTGGCAGCTCTGGCTCGATTCGGGCCCAAGGCCCGGCGATTGCGAAGTCTCGCCACGGCCCTGCTGGACCGGGATCGCTGACGGCCGGTCATCAAATACTATTGCAACCGCGGCCGGGCGGGCTATAATACCGCCTCGTCGAGACACAAGGTACGAAGTGCGTCGCTTGAATTGTGACAGGAGCCTGGTTTCATGGAGCCTATGCAGGAGCTCGCTGTGAATTTGTTTGCCGACCGGATGCCGTCGTCGGACCTCATCCGGCAGGTGGGGGATTGGGTCCATTGTAGTGAGGCCGATGAGGTCCGCTTTGCCGAACAGCTTCGGTCCGCGATGGGCAAGACCACGCCCAAGGATTCTCTGGCCGTGGGCGTGGGGCTGTGTCTGGTCGGCCGGTTCAAGGAGGCGGCCGACAGGCTGGCCGGTGCCGTGGACTGCAAGGACAAGTACCTGTATTGGGCGTATGCCCTCCGGGGCATGCGCCAGTTCGACAAGGCGATTGAGGCCCTCACCAGGGCAGCAGCCTTGGGTGTCGATCCCCTTGTGGCGGCGATGGAGAAGGTGGCCACCTATCGGATGGCCAAGGACTTCCCTGCAGCCGAGAAGGATCTCGCCGCCTGCGCCAATTACCAAAACGTCAGTGCCGAGTATCACTATCAGAAGGGCAGGCTCCAGGACGCCCAGGGTCTCTACGACCAGGCCATGGAAAACTACCAGATCGCCGCGGATCTGTCGCCGGATCATCAGCAGGCCCTGTTCCACCTGGCCTACCGCTACGACCTGGCCGGCGACGAAGAGGCGGCCATGGACTATTACAGGCAGATCGCGGCAGGCTCACGGGTCTCCATCAGTGCGTTGCTGAACCTCGCCGTGCTGTATGAAGACGCCGGGGACTACGACAAGGCCTCCCAGGCCGTGGACAAGGTCCTGGCAGCCTATCCCAATCATGCCCGGGCGCAGCTCTTCAAGAAGGACATCGAGAGCTCCAAGACCATGTACTTTGACGAAGAGAAGGAGCGAACGAGGAGCCAGAAGAACCAGATCCTGGAGACGCCGATCTCCGACTTCGAGCTGTCGGTCCGGAGCCGCAACTGCCTCAAGAAAATGAACATCCGGACGCTGGGCGATCTGCTCCGGATCAGCGAATCCGAGTTGCTGTCGTTCAAGAACTTCGGGGAGACCTCCCTGAAAGAGGTCAAGACGATCCTCGAGTCCAAGAGCCTGCACCTGGGCATGGCCTTGGAGGATGGGCCGTTCACTGCACCGGAGGAGGAGACGCCTCCGCCGGTACCCGAGGCAGACCAGGGGATCATGGGCAAAACGGTGGATGACATGCAGTTGTCGGTTCGATCCCGAAAGTGCCTCCAGAAACTCACGCTGCGAACGGTGGGGCAACTGACGCGAACCACGGAGGCTGAACTGCTCGGCTGCAAGAACTTCGGCGTCACCAGCCTCAATGAGATCAAGCGGGCCTTGGCCAACCTGGGGTTATCGCTGCGAAACCTCGACTAGCCCGCGTTTCTCACAGGGTTAATGCGGGCTAACCCCGTTCCGGCCCGGAGGCGTCCAGCCTGCACCATGGGTCCATCCGTGCAATGAAAGGCTTTGCCGTCCTACGGGTCGATTCGCGTTGTGCTGCCAGGCGAGGCGTCCTTCAGACCGCCCACGGCCCGGTCCAGACCCCGGCCTTCATGCCGATCGGCACCGTCGGTGCGGTCAAAGGCATCCTGCCTGACCAACTCAGGGCCGTGGGATCCGAGATGATCCTGGCCAACACCTATCACCTTGTCATTCGGCCCGGGATCGAGGTCGTGGAGAAGGTCGGCGGTCTGCACCGGTTCATGGCCTGGGAGGGTCCCATCCTGACCGATAGCGGGGGCTATCAGGTCTTCTCGCTGGCCTCCCTGACCCGAATCGACGACCACGGCGTGGAGTTCTCCAGTCACGTAGACGGCCGGCGGATCGCCCTCGACGCAGAGACTGCCACGCAGATCCAGAATCGCCTGGGCGCGGACGTGATCATGTGCCTGGACCAATGCACGCCGCTCCCAGCCCAAAGGGCCGAACTGGAGGCCGCCGTGGATCGGACGATTCGCTGGGCGGCTCGGTGCAAACAGGCCCATGCCAGGCCCGACCAGATGCTCTTTGGAATCGTCCAGGGCGGTACGGACCCGGCGCTCCGGACGGCGTGTGCCGAGGCCTTGCGGGAGATCGGCTTCGACGGCTACGCCCTGGGCGGTCTGAGCGTGGGTGAAGGGCACGACCTGATGGTCCAGACCGTGGGGCATACGACTCCTCTACTGCCCCCGGACAAGCCCCGGTATCTGATGGGCGTGGGCATGCCGGCGGACATCGTGGCGGCGGTCCGGGCCGGGGTGGACATGTTCGATTGCGTGCTGCCGACCCGCAATGGCCGCAACGGATACGCCTTCACGGCCCAAGGACCCCTGCATCTCCGCAACCGCGTTCATACCGAGGACGCGGGCCCGGTCGATCCGGGTTGTGACTGCTACGGCTGCCGGCACTACAGTCGCGCCGCAATCCGGCATTTCGTTAATTGCGGAGAGATGCTCGGGCCGATATTACTGTCCATGCACAACATCCGATTCTATCAGAGGCTCATGGCCCAGGCCCGCTCGGCCATTGAGCGAGGGGTGTTCGCCGACTGGGCGGACGAGCAGCTCGGGCAGTTTCAGCACCAAGGGGATGGACCCCAATGATGGGGTGCCTGTGCCGGGACGTGCTGGTGAGCCCCCTGGCCTGGCTCAACAAGGACCCCGTCTGGTTCAAGGGCCGCTCCTTTCACGTGGTCTACTTCGGCCTGTTCGCGGCGATCAACGCCTTCCTGACCTGCAGCCTCATCCTCTACTACCCGTACGCCAAGGGCCACGGGTTTCGGCTCAGCCCGTTCGTGGTCCTGGGGTTGGGCCTGGCCGGCAACATCGTGGGTATCAAGCTCTATCACGCCGCGGCCTTGGGCAGCCGGTTCTTCCGGAACCTCGCCACGTCCCTCAATCAGACGACGATGTACAACCAGGCAGGCATCCTGGGCGTCTTCTGCGCCCTGCTCGTGATCTCGGACCTGGATTCAATCGACCTGTGGGTCCTCTTGGACGGGGCCGCGTACGGGGCGGTGCTCGGGCTGACGGTCGGCAGGCTCGGGTGCTACAATTACGGTTGCTGTTTTGGACGGCCCACACCCAGTCCGTGGGCCGTCCGATACTCGAACCCCAGTGCCAAGGTCCTGCGTCTCAATCCCGACCTCAAGGATGTGCCCCTGGTCCCGACCCAGCTCTACGCCTCGGCCGCGAACCTGCTTCTTTTTCTCCTCTTCAGCCTGATGGCAAAGACCTGGCCCTACGACGGCCTGATCGTCCTGACGTTCACCGTATCGGACAACGTCTTTCGCGTGCTGATTCAACGGTACCGAGCCGCTCCGAGCGCCGAAGAGCCGGATTACTCAAGGGTCGCCTGGGTCATCCTGGGTGGGAACCTCGTGTTCCTGGGCGCCTATGCCGTGGTCACGGGCCGGCTGTTTCCGTATCACCCGTTTGAGCATCGCCTGAGTCTGGCGGGATATGTGTGGTTCCTGACCTCGGACTGGAGGCGAATCTCGGCCTTGCTGATCGTCAGCAGCGGGGCGTTTCTGTTTTACGGCGTGCACGGCAAGGTATTGGGCCGGCATCTGGGGTGACCGGTGATGCCCGGGCAAAGCGACCTCCTCGTTGCCAGGATGGACCGGTGCTCAGGGCACTTGGTCTGGGTCCTTGGGCTGCTTGAGGGCCTGACCGTGCCGCTGGTGGTGATCCTGGCGAGGTCCGGAAATGCAGGCCCCAAAACGCCGCTTCACGGTCTTGTGGCCGGCGCGGTCGGGGTGGCCCTGGTCCTGGTGGTGGTCAACGCGGCCCTGCGCCGGATTGACGTATCCCTGGGGGATGGGAGGCGGCTGGAATGGATATCGCCTTTGCCCGGGGCCCTGTGGGCAGGCCTGATCCTCGGGCTGCTGTTCTGGTTTCAGCGACTCGTGGCCGGTCTTCTGGTGTGGCCCTATCCGGCCGGTCACCTCGCGGTCGGCTTCCTGGCCACCTCCGCCGGCTTTGCCAGCGTGTGTTGGGCCTACCCTTGGGTGACGCGCGGACTGCCGGCCCTGTCCGTGGCCGTCCGGACCAGCGACCGCAACGCCGTACGCAGCGAGTGGAGGCTGGCCGGTGTCTCTGTCCTGGGCCTGGCGATGATGGCCGGTCTCTATGAGGCCATTGCCTTGCCGGTGATCGCGATCTGGACGTTCCACCCGTCGTCGGCCCTGGCCGTGTCTCTGGCCAGCGGCCCCTTGGGCGGCTTGGCCGGGGGGATGGGTCTATGCCTGTTCTACAACCAGGTCCGATTCAGGCCTCCCTGTGAGTTTCGGTTCGTTCCGGTCAAGGGCCAGGCCCAAGGCCGGGCTGCGTGAGTCTGCGTGCACCTGGGGCCTGCCTCTGTCGTTCAGGACCGACGGCTTGGACGTGCATCGCCGCATGAACGGTCAGGCGCCCTTGTCGAGGGCCCTACGCGCCAGTAGAATGCCCCCATGATCCAACGACGAAAGACCCGCTCGGTCCAGGTCGGCTCGGTTCGCATCGGCGGTCTGGCTCCCGTCGTGGTGCAGTCCATGACCAAGGTCCCCACCACGGACGTGGACCGGTGCGTCCGACAGATCCGTCGACTGGTAGCGGCCGGGTGCGAGCTCGTGCGCCTGGCCGTGCCCAGGCCGGCCGATACGGCGGCCCTTGCCCGGATCGTCCGGAAGGTCAGCGTCCCGCTGGTGGCGGACATCCACTTCAGCCCGGACCGGGCCATCGAGGCGATGGAGGCCGGGGCCGCCAAGATCCGGCTCAACCCCGGCAACATCAAGGACCGCTCCGATATCGTTCGCATCATCGACGCGGCCAAGATGCATGGCGCGGCCATCCGCATTGGGGTCAACGAGGCGAGCATCCGCGACCTTGCAGCCGATGTGCCGCTGTCCCACCGCGTGACACTGATGCTGCGAGAGATGAAGGGCTACGTGCGGCTCTTTGAGCGGCGGGGCTTCGATCAATTGGTCTTGAGCGCCAAGAGCAGCGATCCGATTCGCACCATCGAGATCAACCGAGCCATTGCCGGGACCTTCGACTATCCCGTCCATCTGGGCCTGACTCACGCCGGCCTGCCCGAGGACGCCCGGGTACCTTCCGCCGTTGCGATGGGGACCTTGCTGGCAGAGGGGATCGGCGACACGGTCCGCGTCAGCGCAGCCGGAGACCCGGTCGTGGAGGCCCGGATGGCGGTCGAGATCCTCCAGGCACTGGGCCTGCGGGCCCGTCAGGGGCCGGAGCTCGTCGTCTGCCCCACCTGCGGCAGGACCGAGGTCGATCTGGTCGCCCTGGCCCGGCAGGTCAGGAAGGCACTGGGCCGCGTGGGCAAGCCGGTGCGAGTGGCCGTGATGGGCTGTGTGGTCAACGGTCCAGGCGAGGCGGCCGACGCGGACCTCGCCGTGTGCGCCGGCAAGGGCAAGGTCTTTGTGTACCGCGGCGGCCGGAAGATTGCGGCGGTGCCGGAATCGAAGATTACCTCCGTGATATCGGATGAGTTGGCCAGGCTCTAACCCGCATTTCTCACGGGGTTTTGGGCTCTGCTGCCTGAACCTGTGACCCGCATGCGGGTTAAGGCCCGGGAGTGTGGTATGGAGTGCAAGAAACAGAAGAACCTTCAGCATTGCACCTGTTCCTACGAGGGGTGTACCAGACAAGGCGAGTGCTGCGAGTGCCTGAGCTATCACCTGGCCTCCAGACAACTGCCCGGCTGCTGCTTCCCCCCGGCTGCAGAGAAGACCTACGACCGTAGCTTCAAGGCCTTTGCCAAGGCGTGGGGACTGTAGGAGTCCCTACTGGGCCCACTTGATCAGTTCCGGGTGCAGGTCCTGGATGATCGGGTCGGCTGGCCGGATACGGGCGTTGAGGGTCTGCTTGCCGTAGCCTTTGATCTGGAACGAGCCCTGGTACCGGGCGATATTGCCGCTGCGGTCCTTCAGTTGCATGGGGATGAGGGTGAATTGCTCGTCGTCCAGGGCATAGAAGAGCTCGACGCTGAACAGCTCCGACGGCTCCTGGTCCAGATCCGCTGCACAGGTGATCTCCAAGGCGTCGGTCTCCATCAGATGGGTCTTGCGCTCGGCGTTGGTGGAAAACTCCGTAAACCGTATCCTGTCCCAGCAGGCCAGGACCCTGCGCTGCTGGTCAACGGCCTTGCGCAGGGAACCATAGTTGTTCTGCGAGAGCCCGCTCATCGCCCGTACGGACGGCAGGTAGAACTTGTCCTGGTAGTCGATCAGCACCCGGTTCATGTTCACGAACCGAAAGATCGAGGAGATCGAGGCCTTCATCATGGCCACCCACTTCTCCGGGATGCCCAGCTCATTGCGCTCGTAGTAGAGGTTGGCGATCTCCTGCTCCAACAGGTCGTAGATCTGGTTGGCCTCGGCCCGCTCTTTCAGCTCCGAGTGTTTGTAGAACTCCCCGGCCGTGATGGACCAGCCGTTGGCGCCGTTGTAGGCCTCCGGCCACCAGCCGTCCAGGACGCTCAGGTTCAGCACCCCGTTGATGGCGGCCTTCATGCCGGAGGTGCCGCTGGCCTCATACTCCCGGATGGGGGTATTGAGCCACACGTCTGCGCCCCAGGCCAGGTGTCTGGCCACGTTGATGTCGTAGTTCTCGAGGAAGATCATCCGGTCTTCCAGGTCGAAGGCCTTGGTGAAGTCGATGATCTCCTTGATCATGTTCTTGCCGTAGGTGTCGGCCGGGTGGGCCTTGCCCGCGAAGATGAGCTGGATGGGCCGCTCGCGGTCGGTCAGGAGCCGTTTGAGGCGTTCCTTGTCCTTCAGGAGGAGGGTTGGACGCTTGTACGGGGCAAACCGCCTGGCAAAGACGACGGTCAGGTAGTCGGGGTTGAACATCCGGCCCAGCTTGAAGCTCTTGGACGGGATATAGCCGCGATCGGCCAGGTCGTCCATGAGCTTCTCCCGGATGAAGGTCACCAGGCTTTGCTTGTTCTTGCGGTGGGCCTCCCAGATCTGCTCGTCCGAGATGTCGTTGATCTTGTCCCACAGGTCCTTGGTGCCGGCACGATGGATGTACCCGGGTCCGATGTGCCGGTTGAGCAGCTCCGTGAAATTCGCGCTCAGCCACGAGGAATGCACGCCGTTGGTCACGTAGTCGATCGGGACCTCGGGCGTCGGGCGATCCGGGAACAGGCTCACCCACATCTTGCGTGACACGTCGCGATGGAGCTTGGACACGGCGTTGACGTACCGGGCAAAGTGGATCGCCAGGGCCGGCAGCCAGAAGATGTCCTTGCCGGCCCCGACAAACCCATGGCCGGCCAGCTCGTCAAAGGACAGTCCCATGGCGTCCAACTCCGGCTCGATGTACTTCCTGACCATCGCCGTCTCAAAATTCTCGTTGCCGGCGATCACCGGCGTGTGGGTCGTGAACACAGTGGACGCGCGGATCAGTGTCTTGGCCTCGGAGAAGCCCAGACCCTTGCCGGTCATCAGGTCCTGCAGCCGGGCGATGACCAGGAACGCCGAATGCCCCTCGTTGATGTGGTAGATCCTGGGGGTGATGCCCAGGGCCTTCAGTGCCCGGACGCCGCCGATGCCCAACACCAGTTCCTGCTGCAGGCGCTTCTCGCGGTCGGCCACGTAGAGCTCGTTGGTGATGTTGCGCAGGGCAGGGGGATTGTCCTCGATGTCGGTATCGAGCAGCACCAGCTCGGTCTGGCCCACGTGGATGTGCCAGAGCTTGATCCGCACGGCGTCGCCGCCGATCTTCATCTGGATGTACACCTTCTGGCCGTCTGCACCCCGCATCTCCTGCATGGGGATCAGGTGGTTGTCGAACTCCTGGAACATCTCTTCCTGCAAGCCGTTGAGATTGATCCGCTGGGTGAAGTACCCGTATCGGTAGACCAGGCCTACGCCTACCATCGGCATGCCCAGGTCGGACGCGGCCTTGAGAAAGTCTCCGGCCAGGATGCCCAGGCCCCCCCCGTAGATCGGAATGGCCTCGTGCAGGCCGAACTCCATGGAAAAATACGCCACGATGTCGTCCTTGCCCAGGCGGGCTCCATCCTGGTCCTCCGGGGCCTTGCGGTAGTTGACGTACTCCGCGAACTTCTGCCAGAGCTTGTCCAGCTCGAACAAGAACCCCTTGTCGCGGGACAGCTCCTCGATCCGCTCCGGCGGCAGACTCAGCAGCAGTTGCACCGGATTGTGGCGCATGGCCCGAAACCGCTTGGCGTCGATCCGGTAGAAGAGGCTGACGGCCTCATAGTTCCACGAGCACCACAGGTTGTACGCCAACTCGTACAGTCGCTTGAGGTTCTCAGGGTATTTGGGGTAGACAAAGAGGTTCTTAGAGGCCATCCTTTGCACTCCTAAGTTCGTCCCTATTGCGTCCGTGCACAGACCCGATGATTCACCGAGTCTTCCCGAACCTGCCACACTGTAATCCAAAGATCGACCGCCGACAAGAAAAAGTTGCAAACTCATGCCCGACTCGATGTCTCAGGTGAGGTTGAGTTCCTGCCGTAGAAAGCGGACTATCTGTTCAGGATCGTCCGCCTGCTCCAGGAACTGTCGGAAGGAGTCCTGCATCAGAGAACGGGCCAGGCGGGCCAACACCTGCAGGTGCCTCTTGTCACCTCCTTCCCGTCTCGCCAGGAGGATCACCACGGACACCGGCTTGCCGTCAAGGGCGTCCCACTCCACGGGCCTGGCCAGCTTCAGGATAGCCACGCTATCTGCGGTCAGGGCCTGGGTCTGGCAGTGGGGAATCGCAAAGCCATACCCCAATCCCGTGGAGTAGGTGGACTCCCTTTGCCAGAGGGCGTTCTCCACGGTGACCGGGTCATCGGTGCGACCTTCCACGTACAGGCGGTCCACCAGGGCCTTGATGGCATGGGCCTTGGTGGGGGCATCCACACCCACACAGACCGTCCTGGGGTCCACCAAGTCGAACAGACCCTGCCGTTGGCGCCAGGCCAGGAGCCGGTCTTTCACGTCTGCCGCCGTTCGGCACCCCACCAGGTCGGCAACCAGGGTCCTTGCCTGCTGGGCCTCACAGCCCTGGACCTCGTCCTTCAGTGTCCCGATGGAGGCGGGTGTGACGCTGATCTCCTCCACGCCCAGTCCAAGCCACACCGGCAGATTCAGCGGATCAGCGGCCATCTCTCCACACACGCCCACCCACTTGCCGTGGCAATGGGCCTGGTCCACGATGTGCCGGATCGCCCGGAGGACCGAGGGGTGATGCGGATCATACAGATGCCGGATGTGGCCGTTGGTGCGATCCACGGCGAGCAGATACTGGGTCAGGTCGTTGGTCCCAATGCTGAGGAAATCGAGCGGTCCGCAGAGCTGATCCACGATCAGGGCAGCGGCCGGTGTCTCGACCATGGCCCCCAGGGGTATGGACGGGGGGCAGGGTCGGCCGGACTCGGCCAATTCAGCCCTGACCTGATCCAGGACGGATCTGACCCAAAGGACCTCCTCCAGGTTCGATACCATGGGGATCATGATCCAGGGACGCCCGTGTTCCGCTGCCTGCAGCATGGCCCGCAATTGCGTACGAAAGAGCGATTCGTGCGTCCGGTACACACGAACCCCCCGGTTGCCCAGAAGGGGGTTGTCCTCCTTGTCCAGACCCAGATAGGGCACGTCCTTGTCGCCGCCGACATCCAGGGTGCGGAAGACCACGGGCCTGTCCCCTGCGGCGGTCAGGACCTCTCGATAGACCGCGACCTGTGCCTGCTCATCTGGAGGACCGTCACGATCCATGAACAGCATCTCGGTGCGGAACAGGCCTATGCCGTCGGCCCCGTGCCGGAAGGCCAGGGTGGCCTCCTCCACACAAGAGATGTTGGCCGCTACCTCGATGGTCGCACCGTCGAGGGTCTCGACCCTGGACCCCACGGATTCTTGGAGTCTGGCCTGTCTGCCGGCCAGCCTCGCCTGCTCCATGCGGTAGTAGGTCCTGACCTGCTCATCGGGTTCAAGGACGAGTATGCCCAACGCCCCATCCAGGATGGCCTCTACACCGTGCCTGGCCTTCAGCGATGCGATGGGCACGCCCGCCAGCGTCGCCAGACCTCGACCCCTGGCCAGGACGATCGTGTGGGAGGTGGTCCCTGCATCCCCAAGGATGAGGCCCTTGAGGTTCTCCCTGTCCAGGGCCAGAAACGCCGAGGGCGTCAACCGGTCCACGGCCAGGATCGACGGCCTATCCAGGCCGACGGCCGCTGAGGGGATGACCTGGGACCCGCAGATCTCGACGAGCAGTTGCCGACACAGGTCTTCCAGGTCAAGGACTCGCTCGCGGATCAGGGCACTCTCAGAACTCCGTAGCGTCCGTCCGTAGTGTCCGGCGGCATCCAGGATGGCCTGGGCCGGCGAACATCGCTGCTGCCAGATGGAGTGATGGATACACTCGATGAACTCCTCGTCGCGGAGCATGCCCAGGTGCGCGGCGAGGATCTGGGCCTCGACCGACTGCTTGTCGGATCCGATCCGGCCTTGGATCCTGTCCGCCAGGATCTGCCGGGCACGGTCGAACCTGGCCAGCTCCACACACGGATCGTCCACCTGACCGACGTCGAGATGTGTGGGCAGGGGCCAGGTCTGGGCCACGTGAAGGGTCGCCCAGGCCAGGGCCTTGTGCGCCGGCGTGCCGGTCAGGTAGGTGGGGCCGGCGATCTTCAGCGAGTAGGGCAGAATCAGGTCCCCGGTGCCGTGACTGTCATCGGTCGGCGGGTCATCGCTGCCGGGCAGCTCGTGTTCGATGAAGCCTCGCAGGGCCTGGAAGGCCTGGTCCTGGTCCGGGCCATCGACTCGCAGCCGACACGGGTCGTTGCCTCGGATCTCTGCGCCAACCAGAGAGAACACGCTGCGGACGTTGGCGGTCTTGTGGGTACGGAGGTTGTTCAGCGTGATCCGGGATCGATACCGTTGCGCCACGGCCTGCAGGAGGCTGGCCGGCCTGGCGTGCATACCGCGGATCAAGGGACATGGAAAGGTATGTTCCAACACGGGCGTCTCGACTCAGGGCTTGAGCCCATCCAACACCGCCTTGGCGTCTCTGAGGACCCGTTGGACGGGGATCTCCACCTTCTTGACCCCCGCAAACCGCGAGGCCTTCTCGATGGCGATGTCGGTGGCGAGGATCACCACGTCGGCCTTGGCGATATCCGCAGCCGTCAGCTCGTTCTCGATCCCCATCGCACCCTGGGTCTCCACCTTGATGGTATGGCCCAGTTCCTTGGCCACCTTCTCCAGCTTCTCGGCTGCCATGTAGGTATGGGCGATACCCGTGGGACAGGCGGTGACGGCAACGATATGCATGGCGATCAATACCTCCTAATCAAGATATGTCTTAGCGAAAAACCCCAGTTGGGCACACTTTGAATAGTCTAATCCAGTCGTTTGGATTGGACTATTCAAAGGGCCTCGGGGCGACATGACATCTCGGGTGATATGAGTCCTCCCGAAGGCGGGAGGACTCATATCACGTGTGCCCAACTGGGGTTTTTCGTGTCTGTTGCGCAGTAGTTCATTCATGACTGCCTAGGGGCGAAGGTTTCTCGGTCAGCTGCTTGAGGCCATTGATGGTCAGGGCCGTGACGACCATCCCGACGACAATGGCCAGGACGTACATCAGGCGGTGATCCACTACCGGCAGCACGATCGGCCCTCCATGGGGGGCGTGGTCACCCACACTGCCCAGCATGGCGACCATGGCTGCAGCCATGGAACCGAACATGATCGTGGGTATGATCCGCACCGGGTCAGCAGCGGCAAAGGGAATCGCGCCCTCGGTGATGCCGATCAGGCCCATGCCGAGCGCAGCCAGGCCCGACTCTCGCTGCTCCGCAGTCCAGCGATGGCGGGCGATCAGCGTGGCCAGGCCCAGGCCCAGCGGCGGCGTACAGATGGCCGCAGCGCACGCCCCCATCACCGCGTAGTTGCCTTCCTTGATCATGGCTGCACCGAAGAAAAAGGCCGCCTTGTTCACCGGTCCCCCCATGTCAAACGCAATCATCGCGCCCAGGATGGCGGCCAGGAGGATGGCGTTGCCGGAGCCCATCGTCTTGAGCCACTCGCCAAGGAACCTCATAAAATCCGCGATCGGCACGCCCACGACCTTGAGCATGACCACGCCGACCACCAGGCCCGAGACAATGGGGATAACGATGATCGGCATCACGGGGCGCACGAGGCGATGCATGGGGACCTTCTTGATGAGCTCGACCAGGTGGCCTGCCAACAGGCCGGCCACCAGGGCCCCAAGGAAGCCGGCACTGACACTGCCGGCCAGGTATCCGCCGACCATGCCCGGCACCAGACCAGGCCGGCCCGTGATCCCGTAGGCTATGAAACCGGCCAACACCGGCATCACCAGAGAAAAGGCGGCATTGCCGATGTCCAGGACCAGCTTGAGCGTAGGCGAGTGCGAGAAGTCGGGTCCTGCAGGCGTCATGGGCGCCATCGCGATGGCGGAGGCGATCAGGATGCCGCCACAGGCGATGAACGGCACCACGTAGGACACGCCGGTGAGCAGATACTGCTTGTGGACCGAGACCTGGGATTTGAACGGACTCACGGAGAGCCTGTATTACTCTTCCTCTTGCTGCTTGTCCTTGGCGTATTGGGCCACGACCTGGGCCTGGACGCTGCCTGGCACGGGTTCGTAGTGGCTCAGGGTCATGGCGTAACTGCCGCGACCCGCGGTGACGCTCTTGAGCTGGCTGCTGTACTGGGTGACCTCCGACAGCGGCACCAGGGCCTTGATCACGATGTAGCCGCCGGCCAGCATGTCCTGGCCGAGCACGCGGCCTCGCTTGCCGGCCAGGTCGCCGGTGATGTCGCCCATGTTCTCGGCCGGGACCGTGACCTCGATGTTGACGATCGGCTCCAGCAGCACGGGCTTGGCCTTCTGGACGGCGTCGATGAACGCCCCCTTGCCCGCTGCCCGGAACGCCACCTCCTTGGAATCGACGGGGTGGTGCTTGCCATCGTACACGGAGACCTTGACGTCCTGCAGGGGGAAGCCAGCCACCACGCCGCGATCCATCACGTCGTGGATGCCCTTGAGGATGGCCGGCTCGTACTGCCCCGGGACGGTCCCGCCGAAGATGTCCCAACTGAACTGCAGTGGAGGCTGACTGTTTCGCTCGGCCGGCTCCACGCGGAGGTACACCTCACCGAACTGGCCTGATCCACCGGTCTGCTTCTTGTGGCGATAGTGGCCCTCGGCCTTCGCGGTGATGGTCTCCTTGTACGGGATCTTGGGATCTTTGGTCTTCACAGAAAGCTTGAATCGCTTCTCCATCTTCTCCAGCATGACTCGAAGGTGCATCTCGCCCAGGCCGTAAATGACTAGTTCCTTGGTCTGGTGATCCCGCATGGTCCTCAAACACGGGTCTTCGTCGCACAGCCGCTCCAGGGCGCCGCCGATCTTCTGTTCATCGCCGCGGGCCGCGGGCTCCAGGGCCAGGGAAAACATCGGATCAGGCATCGCGGGTTCAACGGGCCTGCCCGCCACCTTGCCGTCGTGGATCACGTCGCCGAGCCTGAGCTCCTCGATCTTGGCCAGGGTGACGATGTCCCCGGCCAGACCCGCCTCGACCTCCTGGTTTTCGCTGCCTTGGGACTTGAGGATGTGGCCGGGCCGGAAGCCCTTGCGTTCGTCATTTCGCAGGACATTGGCGTCGGATTTCATCGTACCGCTGAAGATCCGGATGGTCGAGTACTTCATGTTCGACTTGGGATCATAGCCGATGCGGAAGACCAGGCCGGTCAGGGGACCCTGGGGGTCAGCCTTGACCTCGACCGTCTTGTCGCCCTCCTTGAACACCACGGGCCTGGCCGTCACCGGCGAGGGAGTGACCTTGACGATCAGGTCCAGGAGCTCCGTCACGCCCACGAGCTTGCGGGCATTGGTAAAGACGATCGGCACGACCTTGCCGGCCTTGAGGGCCAGGACGAAGACCGCGGCGATTTTATCCGCCGGGATCTCTTCACCGCCCAGGTAGCTCTCCATGACCGTGTCGTCGGCCTCCACGATCCGCTCGATCAGCTCGGTGTGGGCCTGGGCCACCTCCATGACCGGCGAATCGCCCTTGGAGTTGGCCATGCAGTCGATGACTGATCCCTTGTCAGCCGAGGGCAGGTTCGCACAGCGACACTGCGGACCGAAGGTCTCCTGAATGATCTTGATCAGTTCCGGAAGATCCGTATTGTCGGCGTCGATCTTGTTGATGACGATGATCCTGGCCTGACCCGCCAGTTCGGCGAGCTGGTAGAGCTTCCGGGTGTTGGTCTCGATACCGGCTGACGCACTGACCACCACTACCGCGGTCTCGGCCGCAGGGATGGCCTTGATCCCTGGACCCATGAAGTCCGGGTACCCGGGGGTGTCGATGATATTGACAAGCTTGCCGGCGTAATTGACGTGGACCACGGACGAGGAGATGGAGTGGTGGTGCTCCTTCTCTTCGTCGTAGTAGTCACAGATGCTCGTCTTCTCGTCGACGCTGCCCAGGCGGCTGGTGGCGCCGGTCTTGAACAGGATGGCCTCAGCCAGCGAGGTCTTGCCGCTGCCGCCGTGGCCTAACAGGATGACGTTTCGAATGCTGCCGATCTCAACCACTGTCTATGCCTCCAAAAGCCCAAAGCCCAGGTCCTCAATCTGCGTAAGGCCATGAAAAACACCCAATCATACCGGGAGGGCTATCTCCAAACAAGGGGTTTTTGGGGACGATTTCAGGACTCGTCGCCGGTTCGCCGGTCTCATAGCACCGCCGTCTTGTGCCGATGGCTGTGGCATTCGATGTTGACCGCCACGGGAAGCGAGGCGATGTGACAGGCGGCGGTCTCGATCAGGACCGCAAGGGCCGTGGTGTCGCCGCCCAGGCCCTGGGGACCCAGTCCGCAGGCGTTGACGGCTGACAGGAGGTCCCTTTCCATCCGGGCATAGAACGGGTCTGGATGGGGGCTTTGGAGGTCTCGCAGCAGGGCCTTCTTGCTCAGCAGACAGCTCACCTCGAGGTCGCCCCCGATCCCCACGCCCACGATCAGGGGCGGGCAGGCGTCCGCTCCTGCGGCCTCGACGACCTCGACGATCCAGTCCAACACCTGTTGCCTGTCGGCAGTCGGGCGGAACATCCGAAACTGGCTCTTGTTCTCGCAGCCGCCGCCCTTGACCATGACCGTGACCCTGAGCCGGTCCCCTGGGACGATCGCGGTGTGGACGATCGCCGGCGTGTTGGTACCGGTGTTCTGACGTGCGTTGAGCGGATCGGCGACCACGCTCCTTCGCAGGAACCCCTTGTCAGTGCCGGCCTCGACGCCGGCCTGGATGGCGTCCACGATCGTCAGGCGGGGGTCTCCTTCAGGGGGCCGGATCACCACATCGGCTCCTTGTTCGACGAACACCACCGCCAGGCCCGTGTCCTGGCAGAGCGGGATCATCCGGTCCGCGGCCAGGGAGGCGTTCTCGATGAGTTGACCCAGGATCTCCCTGGCCTGGGCATGGGACTCACGGGCCTTGGCCCTGCCCAGGGCGTCGAGCACGTCTGGCGCCAGGTAGTGACAGGCCTCGATGCAGAGCCTCTCAACGGCCTGAACGATCGCTTGGTATTCCACGCACCGCACGGCAGCCTCCGGTAGCCTATGGCTGGCCGGCGTCATTGAGGTCAAAGGACCTGTAGGTGGTATTGCCCAGGTCATCGCTGACCTTGACGGCCAGCACGTGTTCGCCGTCGGTCAGGTCCGCGATCTCGATCGTGAAGCTCTCTTCGGTCGTATCGTAGACCCCGTCATCCGGCACGGCCCCCTTCCAGTCGGTGTTGCTGTCCACCGTGTACTCCAATTGGCCGATCGCACTGAAGGCGTCGGTGGCCGTCAGCAGGACGGTCGCGGTCTTGCCTTTTTTCTCGATGCGGTGACTCCGGATCGTCGGGCCGCTGTTGTCGACCACCACCGGGTCGCTGATGCGACTGCCCGTCAGTTTCGTCGACGGCGTATTCGACCGTTCATCACTGGCGACCACGCGGATCTCATATCGCCCGTCTTCCACGGTGCGGCCGTCCCATTCGAAGCTCTCTTCCTCCAGTTCGTCCTTGAGTTGTATCCACTGGGTATGGCCGACCTTCCTGAAGTAGAGGGTGTAGATCAGCTTGTCGTCGTTGCCGTCGTGGGTCTTGAAGGTGATCTTGTAGAGGCCCTGCTTGGAGGGAGGGTTCTCGATGCGGGTGGCGTCTACGGACTCCAGCACCGGGGCCAGGTTCGGGATGGTGCTGGCCAGCGTGACCTCTCGGATCACCGGAGTCGTGTCGCCCTGGGGGCTCTGCAGGGTCAGCCTGTACTGACAGAACCTGCCCAAGGGACAGGCCAACGCCACGGGCCCGGTGACCTCCGCCGGATCGGTCCAGGGGGAAAAAGTCGGATCGTTGACATCCTCGACGTTGCCGCTGCGGCAGGCGACCAGGACCCTGCACCCGGCCGGCACGTCCGCCTCGATCTGGAGCTTGCCCCAGCGGGCCGGCTGATCGGCGTCGACCAGCTCCGAGGTGTAGATCCCTTCGGTGGCGTAGGCCGCCCCGAGCCGGACGAGCTTGGCCGGGTTGGCCGTGCCCACGTAGATCTCACCGTTGGACACGGCCACGGCCGTGACCTGGGCGGACTGCCTGTCCTGGTAGAGGGTGGACTGTTGTTCGAGAACCGGGTCCACCCGCAACAGCCGGGCGTCACTGCCGGCCCCGATCAGCAAGAACTTGCCCATGTGGCCCAGGCAGAAGAACACCGCGTTCTCGCTGGCCACCTCGGTGACGTAGCCGTCCTTGGTGATGCGATACAGACGGCTGGCGGTGTCCGCTCGTTCGCCCCGGCGGGGGGTCTGGGGGCGTGGGAGAGGGCCTTCGGAGGGCGTCTCTTTCTTGGTATTGGCCACCTTCAGGACGCGGGAATCGTCGCCCTTGTCGCTGCTGCCCTGCGACTCGCCACTCCGACGGACCGGCTCGGGCCGGCCCAGCGAGGCTGGCGTCACGCGCAACTCCCGTTCCGCGGGCGCCACCTTCGCAGAGGTACCGATGGCATAGAGGTCGAGCCCCTCGGCAAACGCGCTGTCGGCAAAGACCAGACCCGCGATCTCCGGCTGGCTGGAGTCGTACAGGACCACGGCGGCCCCATCCTTGGGATGGATCCTGGTGACCAGGCCGCGGGTGTCCGTGCCCGCATACACCCAGCCGTCCTTCCCGACGGCCAGCGACAGGATGTTCTTGTCGGGACTGTCATAGACCAAGACCGGGGCCTGGGCCGTGGCACCGAGCTGGTAGAGCTTGCCCTCGGGTCCTGTGCCAATGAAGATCGTGCCGGCCTCGTCCACCGCCAATGCGAAGATGTACCTGGCGTCGCTGAACTCACGGAGCGTATCGGGGCCGCGGTTGGTCAGACGCACGAGCCGGCAGTGGGAGCCGCTGATCCCGGCCAGGAGTCTGCCCGCCACGTCGGTGGTCATGGCGAAGACGTGCTCGTTGGTCACCTGATTGGCCTCGTCAGAGGGTTTGTCCCCGGAGCCGTCTTCCTGTCCGGCCGCCTCGATCGGATAGATCTTCTTCGACTGGCCCAGGCAGACCTGGTAGATCGCCCCGTTGGGACTGGTGCCCGCGAACACGGTCCCCCCGCTGACCACCAGGCTGTTGATGGACCACACCCCGTCCAGATGGTCGATCAGGGTCTTGGCCGCGTGGCCCAGTTGGATCGTCCCTCGCGAACCGATGACGACCTCGTTGACGTCGCCCTTGGACAAATCCTGTCCGCTGACATGCCGGTGCACCTTGCTGGTCACGGCCAAGGCATCCTGACAGAACGCGCCCGCCACGACGCCCCAGCACCCAAGACCCAAGACCCAGGACTTCAGGATTTTGGATTCTGACTTCTGAGTTCGGAGTTCTGAGTTCGGAGTTTGGGTTCTTGGCATATCCGCTCCTATGGCTTCTCGACCGTGATCTTGAGGGTTTCTCTGTCAGCGGTGATCGTATGGATCTCCAGACTCCTCTCAATCCACGGCTGGAACGGTTGGATGGCGATCGTCCTGTTCACCGACTCCAGGACCAGGGCCTTGGTGGCCGGCAGGTCGGGCAACTCGTGCCGTTCCATCGCCACTCCGCTGGCCGGCAGTTCCAGCAGGCAGTACAGCCGATCCCGCCTGATGCTCAGCAGGTACTCCAAGGCCTCCATGAGCGTGCCGGTGTCCCTGGCGAGAAACCGGTAGGGCGCCAAACGCTTGAGCATCTGCAGATACTCGTACGGGCCGCACACGGTCAAGGTGTATTCGCCCGGCTCGATCCGCTCGGGCACGGGCACCTTGAACTCGAAGCGATGCCGCACGGCCGGGTACGACTCCACCACGGCCCCGACGACGATCTCCTGGCCGGGTTTGACCTTCCGGTCGGATACGTCGATCGCGTACAGACTGGAAAGCCGATTGTCGCCCGTGACGCTGACGTCGAACTGGGCCCGCCGGATCGGCACCTCCCGGAAGGGGTTGTTCATCAAGAGGACCACCGTGCCCATGGTGTCGGCGATCAGCTCGCCCAAGCCCATCCCGGACGAGACGTTGGAGAACCGAATCACGCGGCCGTTGTCCAGCTCGAGTGACCCGGCATACGTAATCGTATGATCCGGAGGCAGATTGCCGAAATACAGGCTCGTACCCGCCAACACGGCCCTGAGCAGATCCGCCGTCAATGTCCTGTGATAGGCCAGGCGGCAATCGAAGCGACGGACCTGCGCCGAGTCGGCGCCGGTGACCTCGACCTGCAGCGGCAGGGTCCTGGCCCGTTGGCCGATCCGTCCCACGACCCCTCTCGGCTCATCGAGGGTGATCGCTCCGACCACTTCCAGGAGGCTGCCGATCTTGAAGGACTGGGCCAGGTTGGAGACCACGGTGTGCACGCGGGCCGTGGCCAGAGGCAGGTCAATGGGGCCGCAACCCAGGAAGTTGTGGCCAAATCCGTAGATCTTGTCGCCCTCCACTTCGGTGACGGTCCCGAGCACGGCCATCCGGACGTCTCCGTCGACCAGGGGGATCATCATGGCCGCACCGGGGGCCAGCGAGACCTTGTCCGAGACGTCCCCGGGGCCCTCGCGCCCACCGACCGCCGGCACGGCCTTCAGGCCGAGGTCCGCCAGACCGGAGGCCATCTGCTCACAGGCCTCGGTCGGCAGACCCGAGACCACCAGGGTGCACGGCATGGGGGCGTGGCCCTCCTCGCCATCGGGGCGGATGAATCTCGAGGAGTGGAGTCTGCTCGCGAACCGCGTCAGGTCTATCGGCCGGGAATAGTCCCAGCTCAAGGTCGCGCCGCCGGCCATGGGCGACGTCGTCCTCGCAGGTCGGGGCGACGAGCCGCCGATCTGCAGCATCTGCCGGATCGGCGTGACGCCGTACAGCGGATCCTTGCTCAAGGACCATCCAAAGGCCAGGGCGCCGGCCATGCGTCCGTCGAGATAGACCGGCGATCCACTGCAGCCGGCGACCGGGCCCGTGTGGATGAACCGCTCGTCGGTCCCCATCACCAACACGGCGTCCCGCCCGGGCTCGATGTCACGGACCACGCTGACCACCTTCAGGGCGAATTTCTCGGGTTGGGTCCCGGCAAGACAGGTCAGACAATACCCTTCCATGCCGGGCCGAATCTCGTTGATGTCGATGTAGCGACTGGGGTCCCACGCCGGACCTGCGGCAGGGGGCAGGGGGGCGATCTCAGGCCCTTCCACGGCCAGCACCGAGGAGTTGGAGAGTGCCGCCAGTACCGCCGCAACGGCAAGCACCCAGCCCCGGCAGAAACCCCCGGAGCCCTCCTGCAGGCCGGCCGGGCCACGCCGATCGCTCCTCGACGCGAGGCGGTCCGGACGTGTCGCAGGCCTCGTACGCGGATGGGTCATGGTCGTCCTTTCAAAGGCCCTATAGAGGCACGATCTTAATCCGGCGGGGGGGGCATTGCAAGGCAAAAGGCATTCTGCTAGAATGTCGCCTTACCCTTGGGCCGGCGGTCCACCAACTGAGTGGTGACCCCGACGCAGAGGGCAGGTTTGGGAAACGGAGACGCCAATGAAGTCCGATCATCGCCACGAACTGAAGAGCAACGAATTGGCCCAGTGGGTCGAGGAGTTTCCGGAGTGGGCCAGGGCCAACAGCCGAGGCATCCTGGTCGGCGGTGTGATTGTGGTGGCCGTGGCTCTGGTTTATGCCTGGGTTCTGTACGACAGGAACGTCCGCGTGGTCAATCGCCGGGTCAAACTGTCGGAACTGACCAGCCAACTGTACGTCAACAAGAGGCAGGCGGCCCGCAGCGCCGCAGACGGCAAGGACCTCTCCTTCGTGTTGCTTGAATCGTCCAATCGCCTGGCCCAGTTTGCCGACAGCACCGGGGACGCCACCATGGCGGCCCTGACCTATCTCAAGCGGGCAGAGGCCATTCGATCGGAGCTCCACTACCGGTCCGGCCAGGTGTCCTCGGACGACATCGCCAAGCAGATCGAACAGGCCAGGGCCAGCTACCATCAGGCCCTGGACAAGGCGGGATCTCAGGCCTCGCTGAAGGCGGCCGCCCAATATGGTCTCGGGTTGTGTGCCGAGGAGTTGTCGGATCAGGCCCAGGCCCGGGAGATCTATCAGCAGATCGTGTCGGATGCCAGTCTCAAGGGTACGGTGGCGCAGGCGGAGGCCCGGTATCGACTCGAGGCCATGGCCGACTATGCGGGCCCGGTCGTCTTCAGGCCAGCCCCTGAACCGGCTCCAGCCCCGGCTGCCGTCACGCCGGATTCGAATGCCCTGCCGGCGGAGGCCAACAAGCCGGCACCGGTCCAAACGGTCGGTCCCGTGCCCACGCCCGCGACCGAGCCGAATACATCGGGGCCCCATTCCCCGGCCCAATAGGCCTTTGCCCCGTGATGGACCCGTTGGATGACGCTCAGCGAAGGCACCTGACGATCCGCGTAGGCGACAGCCTCAAAGACCGCCGAATCGACAAGTACCTGCACGGGCGTTTCAGCAACGTCAGCCGTGCCTACGTCCAGGAGGCCATCAAGGCGGGACTCGTCAAGGTCAATGACAGGACCGTCAAGTGCAGTCACCAGGTCAGCGCAGGCGAGACGATTGAGTTGGTGCTGCCCGAGCCGCCCGCCAGGCAGATCACGCCCGAGGACATCCCCGTCCACGTCCTCTATGAGGACCAGGACCTGATCGTGATCAACAAGCAGGCGGACATCGTGGTGCACCCGGCCCGGGGCAACCTCCACGGGACACTGGTCAACGCCCTGGCCAACTACGCCGACCATCTCTCGAGCGGCTTGGGGGAGTTCAGACCGGGCCTCGTCCATCGTCTGGACCGAGACACCACCGGCGTGATGGTCGTGGCCAAAACCGACACGGCCCAGTGGAAGATCGCCAGCCAGTTCGAGAAACGCCAGGTCGAGAAGGCCTACCTGGCCGTCGTCCATGGAACCCCGCAACTCGACGCAGATCGGATCAACGCGCCCTTGGGTGCGCATCCGACGATCCGGGAGAAGCACGCGATCCGGCCGGAGACCGGCAAACAGGCCGTGACTTACTACGAAGTCGTCGAGGCCTTCCGAGGGTTCTCCCTGCTGAGGCTTACTCCCAAGACCGGGAGGACCCACCAGATTCGGGTCCACCTGTCCTACATCAAACATCCGATCGTGGCGGACCGGACCTACGGAGGCAAGCTGGTCTACCCGTGGCAGTTGAAGGATGCAGAGCCCCTGGTGGAGGAACCGGTGATAGCGCGTTGTGCCCTCCACGCCTGGACGTTGGGCTTCACGCACCCGACGACCGGCAAGGCCGTGCACTTCGAGGCCCCCCTGGCGGGAGATATGCAGACCCTGTTGGAGATGCTCAGGCAATACCGGAAGGGCTAGTGCTGGGGCATGGCCTGTTGCGGGAGGAAGAAGAGTCCCGGCGTGGCTTGGGTGCCATCAATCTTGTACGCAGTCAGATCGGCCCTATCCACGATGACCCACATGGGCACAACCGCAGAGGAGCTGTATTTCTCCGCGTGAGCATCTGTGTACAAGGCCTTCAGGCTGATCTTGGGCAGGTCTCCTGCGTCCGGAGGCACCTTGCCGGACCCCGGTCCCTTGCTCACCCAGCGGGGCACATCGGACTTGTCCCCTATCGACGTTCCCCCAAAAGGCTCACAACTGGCATACGCATAGGTGGGAGGTATGTCCAGGCCGCTCCCATAGCCGAAGTGGTCACACGCCAGGAGTTGACTGTATCCGCGACCCGCGCCAGGTCCCCAGGGGCCTCTGAAGACGGATTTCGTGGCCGGGTCCAGCAATCCCTCATAGTTCCAGTAGAAGCACAGCGATCCGGTCATGGGATCCTTGGTCGACGCGGGCGTTGCCGGGTTGTCCCAATCATCCCCCGCAACCCACATCTGCTGCATGTACTTGCATTCGAAGGGGACACTGGGACACGAGAGAACACCCGCATCCTCAATGTAGTCACGCAGGTAGGCGCTCATGGACCTGTGAAGAACGCCCGGCGTACGTTCGTTGACACCCGCCAGCCTGCGGGGGTCGTACCAGGTCCAATAGGGCTCATATCCGATCGTGGCCACCGAGGGCGGATACCGATCGTCATGGTCATTGGCAAAGGCGTTCACTTGGGCGCCGGTCGCTCTGAGGTTGGCCATCCCTTTCAATTCGATGACCTTGGATCGAGCGAGGTTGAAGGCGGGGACACTGATCGCCATCAGCGCAGACGTGATGCCGATCACCACCAACAGCTCCACCAGCGTGAAGGCTGCGTCGTGATCCGCCCCCCGAACAGGCTGTGGTTTCAACAATGCAATCGGTTCGTCCTCCGAACCATTCCTTTAGAGCCCGCACACATCCTGTCGGAAACGCCCGTATTATAGTGGCTTATGCGTCCCGGATGCAAGGGTCTACACCAAGTATTTTTCTCGGCTGTTGGGAGGAATCTGCGGTGAGCAGCCACGCCAGGGGCGGCGCCGGTCTGGAAGACCAGGATGCGGTGGTGAGATTGCAGGTGGCCGGTATCCCTACAGACGGGACTGGAGCCAGTGGTCGGCCAGGATGGCCATGTCTCGGAAGTCCACGATCCCGTCGTGGTTAAGGTCGCTTTCCAGGATGGGCGCACTGAGGCTGGCGTAGCCCGTGCCTCCATGGGCCCCCATGTCGATCCGGCCGCCGTTCTCGCTGGGCTCCTCCGTGGGGTACACGTTGGGATCCCCGGCGTCGATGCAGGGACTGGTCTGGTCATCCACGACCCAGACGTCGTAGGTGGGCCAGTAATGGCCGTAGCGTGAACGCAGGTGGAAATCCCCGGTCTTGGAATCCACGAACAGGGGGGTGCGCCGGATATTGCCTTCGCCGGCGGCCTGATCGGCCCGTTGGACGCAACTGTACCTGGCCTGGCAGCTCCGCAGGTCCGATTCGGTGTTGTCCCAAAGGATGCAGTTGGTGATAGTGGGCTGCGAGTTCTCAAAGGCGGCGATGCCGGTGCCGCAGTTGACGATCGTCAGGTTGCTGAGGGTGGGCTCGCACACGCCGCAGAAGACCCCCCCCTCGGGGCAGTCACGGATGACGAGGTTCCGAAGCACACTGGAGGGGCCCTCCTGGTGATAGAACGAGAAGGCATAGGCCCCGTGTGCGGCAATCACCGTCGCCGCGTCGGATGCGCTCTGGATCGTGATCGCCTTGCCCTTGAAATCCACCTCCTCACGGTACGTCCCAGGCCACACCAGGACCGCATCGCCGTCTCTGGCCCTGTTCACTGCACTCTGGATGGTAGCCAGGGGACTCGATACGGCCAGACCGGCGTTCTGGTCGCTGCCGTTGGCCTTGGCTACGTGGAACACCAGCGGTCCCGATCCCTTGCTGGCCTCGACGGTTCCCCCGTAGGCCCCCATGTCGATCCGGCCGCCGTTGGGCATGGGCTCGGCCCCTACGCCATCGCCGGGGTCGCCCGCGTCTACACAGGGACTGGTGACCGTGTCATGGACCCATGCGCCGGCCACGAGCCCGTCCCATCGCCCGGCGAAGGAGAGCAAGTGGTAGTCGCCGGAAGAGGGCACGGCAAAGCAGGGGTCCGCATTGATGTTCCCAACCCCCACCCCAGCCCATCCGCCCTTGACGTCGCAGTATTGTACGGTCAGGGCCCCGGCTCCCCCTCCGTCCAGGATGATCTCGTCCGGCAGGTTGCCCCACACGACGGAGTTCTTCACGGTGGCTACACCGGAGGCCTCTTGTGTCACACCGATGAACACGCCCCCGCCGGCCCTGGTGGACAGACCGGCCGTATTGCCGGCAATCGTGCAGTTGACGATCTGCGGCCGCACGTCGACGCAGGCGATCGCCCCGCCGGAGGTCCCGGCTGAATTGCCGTAGAAGAGGCAGTCTCGGATCGTCGGCGTCTGCGTCTCTGCGCCGGCAGTGGCCTCGACGAACAGACCCCCGCCCCTGCCATCGGAGGCAGAACCGGCAGCGGCCTGGTTGGACCCGAAGGTGCAGTGCTCGATCACGGCCTGACTGCCCCCGGTCAGGAAGACCCCTCCGCCAGAGCCGCCCAGGCCGGACTTGGCGCTGCCGGATCTGGATTCGTTCAGGGTGATCCGGCAGTCCTGGATCAGAGGACTGCCCGCCTTGCAGTAGATCCCTCCGCCCTGCCCGGGTCCGGTGGTCCCGATACCCTGGCAGTACCGGAGGTGGCAACGGGCGATGGTAGGGCTGCTGTTCTGACAGTAGATGCCTCCGCCGGCGGCACCTTGACCATTGAGGAGGGTAAAGCCCTCCACCACGGCATCTCGCGACTCGCCGCCCTCAAAGACAAAGCCGCGGCCCTGAAACTGGCAATCGATCTCGCATTGGGCCGGGCCGTTGGCGCTGGTCAGGTGGATGCCCTTGCCCTTGAAGTTGATGTCGCGATTCTCCGGTCCTGTGTACTGGCCGTCGGCGACCACGATCCGGTCCCCGTTTTGGGCGGCGTCGACGGCCTTCTGAATCGTGGGCAGATCCTGGGGCACGTAGATGTCGGCCTTGGGCCTGTAGACCTGGATGGTCAGGTTGTCCACCACCGCGTGCGTGCCCACGAATACCAGGTAGCGGTTGTCCTTGAGGCTGCCCAGGGTCAACTGGCACCGCCCCGGGCTGAGGGCCTTGGGGATCGACCACGTGCTGCCATCGGCAGAGACCATGTAGAGGAGGTACCCCATGGCCGGCCAGGCTGGGTCGCTGCTGCTGAGAAGTTGAACGTCCAAGGCGATCTGGACGGTCAGGGGCTCGGCCCCGATTGACTCCTGGCCGGTTACAGGGATGGCGTATCCCAGACGGGCAGGCTGGCCCTCATGGTCTCGAAGGAGCAACGCCCGGTCGTCCCCCTGCACGGTCCAGTAGGCCAGGCACGGCTGGCTGGGCGGGAACGCCCCCTTGACCCAGAAGATAGAATGGATGCTGCTTTCGTCCGCAGCACCATCTCCAGCGAAGTCATCGGTGTATTGGTACACCAGCTCCAGATCGCCCCCCGCAGAGGTCGCGCCCGCCAAGGCCACGTCTCCTGAGCCAGTGCCGACCAGGATGCCGAGCAATACACTGTATGCGAAAGGCCGCATCATCCGTCAAATCCGTTGTCCGCCCCCGTTCAAGAGAGGCTCACAAACGATCATCGACCATAGAGGGGCTTGGCTGCAATGGTGGGTACCCTCCTTCTTGCGTTACAGGACCACCCCTTGGATGTCCCCTCCCTGGGCCTGGCACTCGAGCTGCCAGGGGAATGATGCCTTCGTTGACCTCGGCCTGCGGCCGATGCGCCCCGCTTATCGTCCCAGCGACCCATCGACCAACTGGGCCAGCCATAGCAGGCCCATGTCCTGCATCTGCGGGCCTTGGGCGATGCCATTCGTAGGGGCAAGGAACTGGGACCCCAGGCCGGTGACCTCCTGGAGATACGTGAAGACCAGCTCGCCGATCGGGCGACCCTCATGGACGAACTCGATCCGGTCCACCACGTCCGTCTCGAGATCGATGGTATAGACGGCCTGCAACGACGATGGGAACTCCAGCTCGACCCGGACCGTGTGACGTTGAAGGTCGGGGGTGGTCCTGAACCAGACCTCCTTCTCAGCCGAATCCCGGCGTACCACATCAACCGTATGCAGCCCCGCCCACGGCCGGGACAGGCCTTTGAAGAAACTCCCACCCGGGTACGCGGCAGATCGGCCGTCTGCCTGCCGGCTGACAGCGGCCCCACCGTCGAAGCTGTCCTGGATGGTCAGGTCACCCACCTTCAACCGAAGCCAGGGTCTGGCCCTCTGATAGCTCTGATAGACGAAGGGGATCCGGCCCTGTCCTGAGGCCGCTTGGCCGTGGATCTGGCCTTCGATCCGGAACAGCGTCCATCCCCGCATGTGCATCAGATCACGGTTGTCCTGCTGGCGGACGCCCAGCGGCCAGTCCGATTGGAAGTAGTCCTCATCGGACACGTTGGGGTTGCGGCCGACGTCCAGCCTGGACGTGCACCGGGCCCTGTCATAGGCCACCTTGATCAGCAGCCCCTTGCCCGATGCCGGTGCGCACGGGACGGCGATGGGACTGCCCTGAACGCGAGCCAGGAAGTCCGTCATCGCAGGAGGATCCGTGGGAAGGCACATCACGCTCAGGTCACTGGCCCATCGTCGATGGTTGAGGATCTGCAGGACCCTTCCGTCAAAGGCGTAGTTGGCCACGTTATTCTGCAGGACGATCCAGTCGCCTTGATCGGACTGGGCCCTGAGCATCAACGGCCCACGGGGGCCTTCCGGCAGGAAGTACCAGTGCCTCTCCGCTTGCTCGGCCCGCGTGCCCAGGATGTTGGCCATGTGCGTTCCGGCGGCAGCGGCAACTGCGGGTCTCTGCCCGCGGAGGCCCACCCAATCCGGTCCCACGACCGCTCCCGTGGTCACCAGCCCGGCCGCGGCCAGCGAGACCAGAGCCGCCTTGCCCGTGGCCAATCCGAGCACGCCGGCAGCCAGGCCCACGTCCATGGTGGCCGCGGTCACCGCGATCTGGGCGGCAGCCACCTCCGTAGGGGCCGTGACCTTTCCGAAGACCACCAGTGCCCCCAGCAGCGACCCCTTCTTCAGCCCGCTGCGGGCCAACTGCTTCTCCAAAGCCTTCTTGGCCCTCATGAACAACATGCGGGTTCCAAATTCCGTAGAGCCCATGGATTGCGCGATCTCAGCATACGACATGCCGTCATAGCATCGCATGATGAGCACCGCCCGATGGCTCGTCTTGAGACTCTTGACGGCTGCGCTGACGACCTGCTTGATCTCCTGGGTCACGAGGTTCTCAATGCCTTCCTCGCGATCAGACAAGACCTCCCCTTCCTGGGGCCCAAGGGCGGCGGCCTTTCTGTAGACCAACTCCGATCGGTAATGATGACGGAGCTTGTTGGTGGCGATCCCGTACAACCACGGCCAGAAGCGGTCTGTCTTCTTCAGTCTCCCTAAAATCTTTACCATCTCCAACAAGGTCTCCTGTACAATCTCCTCGGCGAGGTCCTCCCGGAGGGTTAGTCGAAACACATAAACGCGCAGACGCCCAACTGCCAGCTCAGCGAGACGACCAAAAGCCTCCCTGTCGCCTTGCTGAGCCTGCTTGGTCAGTTGCATCAACTCTTGTTGCTCGCTCATACAGGGCTGTAGTCACCCTCTGGGTTGGCGAGCCAGAACCAACCATTTTCCTATATAGTGCCCCATACCGCCTGCGGCGTAACGGCCTTTTCCAGGGATTTCCGCATTTCATGGCTGCCTTAAACCGGGGCACCCCTGGTTAACAATCATCCACGCCGCCTGCAGGCGGACATCTTCCGTTCGCTCAAGGGCATGATAGTCAATGGCTTAGGGGCCTATCAAGGCAAATCCAGCAGCTCTGCCAAGAATCGCCGTGATTCCGTCCGACGACCCGGTCGACAGGGCAGACCCGGAGCTAGCACCTACCATCAGCTAAAGTGGATCTACGCCAGGGTCGATAGCTTCAGCTTGAGAACGGTTCTGTATCGACCGGATCTAAGGGCAGGGACTGGCACGGTTTTGAGGATCTGTCATGGAGATTATGGGACATCCCACAACGATCGTCACAATCCAGCAGAAGCAGACGGTCAAGGAGGCCGCCCAGACCATGATCGCCTACAAGGTCGGGTGTCTGATCGTCAACGACCCAGATGGGGAGTTCGTCGGCCTGGTGACCGAACGCGACCTGGCGCACTGGATCGGCCACAGCGACAGGGACGCCACCGGTACCCTGGTGGGGGAGATCATGACCTCTCAGGTGGTTTCCTGCCCGCCCGGAACACCCTCCGGCAAGGCCAGGGAGATCATGGCTACCCACCGGATCCGCCATTTGCCCATTGTCGACAAGGGGGTCGTGGTGGGGTTCCTGTCGGCCCGGGACCTGATGGGCCAGCAGTTGCAGGAGGACCGGGCTGCCGCCCAGGAGGTGGCGATGTTGTCCAATTGCCTCAAGAGCATCGAGCTGAAGGAGGCGGCCGATACGGTCGCCAGAGAGGCCCCCAAGCTGTTTGGGGCCCCCCAGTGCGTCCTGTGTCTCTACCGACAGGGCAACACCCAAGAGCCGCCGGAACTGGAGAGCCATAATCACTGCCTTAGGCCGCAGGAATCGCTCAGGGAGGCGATGGACGGCGACCAGTTGTCGGACAGGGACGCGCTATACGTGGAGCAGGTCCCAGGGGAGTGCGAGGAGTTGGGCGCTCGCGGGCCGCGTCTGATCATTCCCATCCAGGTAGGGTCCACCGCCACAGACAAGGCCCCATCGAGCGGGGCACTCAGTGGATACCTCTGTATGTGCGGCCTGGAGGGCATCGGCATCGCCAACGCGGAGCTGGTCTCCTACAAGGCCAAACTGGCCAAGGAGATCCTGACGAGCCATCTGACCAACGCCACGCTCTACCAGCATGCCAGGTTGACCTCTCTGACGGACGCCCTCACGGGCGTCGGCTCCAGGAAGATGCTGGAGGACAACCTCCAGATCGAATACGACCGCGCCCAGCGCTACCAGGCGCCCTTCTCCGTGGTCATCATCGACCTGGACAACTTCAAGACGGTCAACGACGTGCTGGGGCACAGCACCGGCGATGAGGCCCTCAAGAGACTGGCCGACTGCATGAGACAGCAGAAGCGGCTCTCCGACGTGCTGGTCCGCTACGGGGGGGACGAATTCGTCATCCTCATGCCGCAGACCACCGCCGAGGAGGCCTTGGCCCTGGTGGAGCGGCTGCGAGCCCGGGTGCATCAGATCAGGCTGGCCCAGGACACGCCCCTGACCGTCAGTTGCGGGATTGCCGAATGCCTTCTGGGCCGAGATACCTCGCCCGGTGACCTGATGCGGCGCGCGGATCTGGCCCTATATGAGGCCAAGGGTGCGGGGCGCGACTGCGCCCGGTTGTGGGAGAAGACCATGACCAAGCTGCTCAACCCCAACGACATCGAGATCGGCAAGGTCAAGCAACTCCAACGGCGAGTGGCCGGGTTGTCGGAGAAGGCCGAGCAGATGTTCATGCAGAGTATCTGGAGCCTGGTCCAGACCTTGGAGGCCAAGCACCCCTATGCCCAGTGCCACTCCGAGAACGTCACGTCGTATGCCCTGGGCATCGCCAAGGCCATGGGTATCGGGCCCAAGCACGCCGACATCATCTGCCGCGCCGCCATGCTCCACGACATTGGCAAGATCGGCATCCCGGACGAGATCCTGTCCAAGCCCGGTCCGCTCACGCCGCGAGAGCGAGCGGTCATCGAGCAGCACCCGGTGATCGGCGTGCGGATCCTGGAGAACATGAACTTCCTGGAGCGAGAGATCGCCATCGTCCGTCACCACCACGAGAAATGGAACGGTCACGGCTATCCGGACGGCCTTTCCCACACGGCCATTCCGGCGGGAGCACGCATTCTGGCCGTGGCCGACACCCTCGACGCCCTGACCTGCCAGAGGGCCTACCGAGGCCTCCTGCCGCTGGCCGAGGCCGTGAAGATCCTGGTCGATTCCTCCAGCTACGAATTCGACCCGGATGTCACCAAGGCCCTGGTCACGTGGATCGAATCCCTTGCCGCGGGATTCGGCAAGCCCGCGGACCAAGTCACCGCGGAGGACCTGCTGCACGACCGGCGCAAGACCGATCCGGCGGTAGTGACCGCCGCCGGTGCAGAAGCGACCTCGCCCGCCGTCCTGTAGCGGCTACGCCGTGTCTCAGGGCTGGTGGGTGGGTCGATACCGTGCGATGTGGAGCAAGCCACAGGCCGTCCCTTGAACGCGCAAGACCATCTCTCCATGACGGTCTTACGCGTTTCAAGGTTCGTTAGAGGGGGATAGTTCGGGTTCCAGGACGATCTGGATCACAGGTCGCAGCGGAACCAGGGCCAACAGGTTGTTGGCCTGGATCTGGACCTGTCGTTGTTGAGACTGGAATCCAGGTTGAGACACATGCAGGGTGGCGGGGCCCGCCGGGGCGATCAGAACCTGCTCGCGGTCGGTCTTGATCAAGGGGTCGATTCGCCCGAAGGAACCCTCCAGCCACACGGCGGCGGCGTTCAGCGGACGCCCCAACGTGCTGACGACCTGGACGGAGAGCAATCCCTGGTTTGCGCCGGACCACTTCCAGGTATCGATATCGAGGATCTTGTTCTCGCCGTCGGCCAGGTGGAATTGGGCCAGCGGCGCCTTGTCCAGCAGATACGGGTTGCCCACGAAGTAGTCCCCGGCGGACAGGCCCGTGATCCGGTAGTAGCCGCCGCTCCCGTCAATCCGGACCGACAGGGTCCGATCCTGGCTGAACAGGAATAGCGTCCCGCCGACCTCGTTGAGCACCGCGCCGCTCACCGTGCCCGTGCCGGAGGGAATCTCGATCGTCACGTCGAGGCGGGTCTGCTGGACGCCGACCTCGACGGCCTTGGCGATCTGGCGACTTCCATCGGGGCTGCGGGCCACGAGCGTGTACGACCCGGGGAGGACCTGGGTGATCTCATAGGGCTTGTTCACATCTTCCGGGGCCGTCACCTCGCCGATCTTCTGGCCGCTGAACGCATCGCCTTCCCGGAGATACAAGGTCCAGTCCGTCACCGAAGAGGCCGTCAGGCCAGCCAGCGTGACGACGACCCGGGCCAGGGTCCCCGGCACGGTGCCGAGGTCCAGGTCCTCTGCGGCCTCGTCCACGGTGGCGACCTTGATCCACCGGGTCCCCTCAGCGGGGGGTTGACAGTAGACGGCATAACGCCCGCCGGGCACGCCGTTGAAGACGAACGAGCCGTCGGATTCGGTGATGGCACGGCACTGGAACGTCGCGGAGTTGGGGTTCGCCGCGTCGGCCAGCAACACCAGGCACTGGGCCGTGGGCTGGCCATCGAGGGCCAGGATGCCGGTGACCTTCGGCCGGCCGCCCAGGTCCAGGCGGATCGTCCCGCCCTCGCCGGGCCAGACCGCCCGCCGGACCACGCCCAGATGGGCATCGGCGTTGCGCCGCTGCACGAGACAGAGGGTCGCAGGCAGGTGCTCGATCCGATAATGGCCCTGGTCGTCCGTGACGGCCGTGGCCAACAGGCCTGGGGCGTCACTGCCCAGGCCGTAGGGTGCATCGCCGCTCTGGACGGTGAGCGTCACGTTGGCCTGGGCTTGGCCTTGGGCGTCAAACACGGTCCCTTCCACGGTCCCGCCGCTGCGGAGGGTCACCGTGACGGCCTCGGAGGTCTCGCCGTCCATGACCGCGATCCCTTCGAGGGTGGCCGTGCTGAACTGCGGGTGCGTCACGCGGAGGCCGTGCAGGCCGGCCGGCACGTGCTCCAGGACGAACTGGCCGTCCTCCTGGGTCTGGACGCAGGCCTGCTCTCGCACGGGCAATCCCCTTGGGAGGGATGGAGCGGCCTGATCGTCCGCCAGGGGGACGACCCCAGCCCCCGAGATCGGCTCGCCGGCGGCGTTCACCACCCGTCCCTGGATCCGTCCGCCGCTGGACAGTTCCACCACCAGTTGTCTTGCCTTGCCCGTATCGACGCGGTTGAAGACCGCGGTGACAAACCCCTCGGCACTGACCTGGACCTGGTACAGGCCGGGTCCTTCGGTGAGGAGGTCAAAGACGCCGTTGGGATCGCTGACCGGATGCCACTGGGTCTCAGGCAGATAGACCAACCCGGGCCAGGAGCGGATCTTCATCATCGCGACCTTGAAGCCCTGCACGGGTTCGCCGGATCGGGCCTTGAGCACGATCCCCCGGAGCCTCGGGGTCGGGACATACTGCAACGACACCTCCAGATCGGATCTCGGGGCCAAGACGCCCTCGATCACCTTCTCTTCGACGTTGGCGCCTTCAAAGACCAGCGTGTAGGTGCCCGGCTTGAGGGCCGTCAAGGCGAAGGTGTCCCCATTTCCCGGCAACCGGCCCCGCGTGATCGTCCCGGTGAGACAATAGGCCATCACGTCGATGGTCTCCGGCCGCTGATTCCCCGGCCAGCGGATCGTGCCGCTGATCGAGGCCAGGGTCTCCGGTGCCTGCCGGGGGATGGTGACTACCAGAGGCTGATCCCCCGCCGGCGGCAACTGCGCCTGGGTGACGGCCAGGGAATAGGCCAGGCCGTTTTCCTGCGGGATGCTGGCGCGGATGTCGAAGGTGCCGGCCTGAATCTGGCCCAGCACGAAACCGCCGGCTGCGTCCACCGCAGAGGCTGGGGGCAGGGTGTCACTGTGCCACCAGTCCGGAAGGGCGTAGATCTGGAGACCTTGGGCCGGTGTGCCGTCGCTGTACTGGGCGTAGCCCCGAATGGGGCCGCCCTTGTGAAGGGTCATCTGGGCGTGGTCAACCACGTTGGGGTCGGAGCAGGTGACAACTGTGCGTTGCGGTGCATACTCCTGGGAGGTCGCCGCAATCTGATAGGCGATCTCCGATGGGTTCAGGGCTCCTACCACAGCCTCGCCGTCCTGGCTCGTCAAGGCAGGCTGGCCCACGTCGTTGCTCTGATCCGACCCCAACCAACTGGCTGCCAGCCGCACGTCCTTGATTGGCCGGCCTTCTTCATCCACCACCTCCACGTTGATCTGACAACCTCGTTTCAATTGTAGATTCTGGACCACGGACGAATCAGGTCCCAGGACGACGACCGCACAGGGGTCTTGCGGGTCCAGGGCCACGTAGCGAAGGGACCGCACCAGCAGGTGGTAGTCGCCGGCCTGCCCGACCGCGTCCAACCGGTACGAGCCGTCCTCGCCGGTCTGCGCCAGGTAGACCTGCGGGCCGATGATCTGGATGTCGGCGCCGGCGATCGGCTGGCCCGTCTGTGAATCGGTGACCAGGCCGCTCAACGCGGGCCTGGAGCCGGCCACCTTCGTGGGGGTCTCAACGCCGGTCGGTGTGCCGGCCGCGTTGGCCTCTGCGGCCAACTGGACAGCCGCTGTGCGGCCCTGGATCTTCTGTATGGCAAGGGCGAAGGGATTGCCTGCCGGATCACCTTTCCACTGGTCGGCCAGCCTCGCCAGGGTCTCCACGGGACGCGGATCACCAATCTGGGCCAGGCGTTGGGCGGCAGCGACCCTGGCATCGAATAGTCCTCGGTCGAGCATTCCCATCAGGCCATCCACGTCACGGACCGCAGACAGGGCGTCGACCTGCCGCAGTTGGGCCTGGAGGTCCTGCGCGACTGAGCGGACCTCCGGGGCCGTGACGGGACCTGTCACATCAGAGTCGCTGGTGCTGCGGGCAATGGGTCTGGCGCCAGGCTGCGGCCGGTGCACGACGACCGCCAGCGTCACGGCTATGGCTATGCATGCTGCGATGGCCACCCTGACGACTGGGTTGGAGGGTATCCACCGGATGATCCGGGGGCCAGGGGCCTCCTTCCCGAGCGAACCGGTCAGGATCCGCATGCGGACCCGGTCCATGGCCCTCTGGGTGGATTCCGTAGAGGGCTTGACCCTGGCGATCATCTCCAGACGCCGCAGCAGGTCCCGGTCCTCAGTACTCGACATGACCTTCCCCCCCAACCCTGGGTCTTGGCACGGCCTTGGAACATATCCCCCGTACCTTGGTCACGGCCCGCGAACACAGGGCCCTGACGTGGTGGGGGGTCTTGCCGGTCTCCTCGGCGATCTGCTCGAAGGAGTGCTGCTGCACGTAGCGCAGCACGAAGACCTGACGTTGGGTCTTGTTGAGCCGTTCCATGGCGTCAAAAACCTTACGGATCTGCTCGTTCTCAACCAGATGCGTCAGGGGGCTCTTCTCCTCTGCCGCCGGCTCGGGGGTGTCCTCGGAATCCAGCGACACATGCGGCCCCTTCTTTCGCCGCCAGTCGAAGGCCAGGTTGATGGCAACCGTGTGGGCGTAGGCATCGAGGTTACCGACCTTGTCGAGGTTCGAGCCCGCGAGTTTGATGAACAGGTCCTGCATAAGGTCCTCGGCGACGTCCTCCCTCAGAGTCAACCTAGTCAAGAGGGCATGCAGGCCAGGTCCTGACCTGGCCAGCAGCTCCAACAGCTTGTCTGAGTTTGGCATCAAGGCAGTCAATGGCCTTTGACAGTCATTCTATAGACGTCCCCGGGTCGGTAGGCGCAACGCCCGATCTCCCTGTACCCAAGAATATTTCTGATATCATAACTGCCTTGTCGGCAACGGCCTACCAAAAACCGGCGACCGCAAGGTGAAGGACAGCTTGCTGGCCGAGCCTTGCCGCACGGAGCTGATGCGGTGGGATGGAACGGCTCGCTTTTCACTTCCATTGGGAAGGGCCGTAGAATCTAGTCGCACCCGGGCCACCAAGATATGAGACGCCGGAGTTGACCGGCCTGAGAAGGGCGGGTATGATGCGGTGGTTTGCCTGTACCCGCGGTCCTGACTCAGGGTCGCGGCAGGGCTAGGGCATCGCTGGTAAGGGGTCCTTTTACCTATGAAGTGCTGTGTCGTCGGATTGCAGTGGGGTGATGAAGGCAAAGGCAAGGTGGTCGACATCCTGGCCGAGGACTGCGACATCGTGGTCCGCTACGGAGGCGGCGCAAACGCCGGCCACACCGTGGTGATCGGAGATGCCAGGTTCGCACTCCATCTGCTGCCCAGCGGCGCGGTCCGCGAGGGGATCACCTGCGTGATTGCCAATGCCGTGGTGGTGGACCCTGAGGTCCTCATCCAGGAGATCGACGGCCTGGCAGGGCGGGGCATCGACCTGACCGGCAGGCTGCTGGTCAGCGAGAACGCCCACGTGGTCCTGGACTACCACAAGAAGGAGGACCAGCTCCGCGAGACCTCGCTGGGAGACAACAAGATCGGTACGACCATCCGTGGCATCGGCCCCTGCTACGCGGACAAGGTCGGGCGGAGCTACGCCGTACGCATGGGCGACCTGCGGGACCTCAACAAGCTCCAAGGGAAGCTGGCGACCATCCTGGACTACAAAAACAAGGTCTTCGGCGCCCTGTACAACGCCGAACCGATGAGCGCGGACGCCCTCTTCGAGAAGTGCCGCGTGTATGCGGCCAGGCTCCTGCCCTATGTCACGGACACCACCGAATTCCTGCACAAGGCGATTGCCGAAGGCAAGTCCATCCTGTTTGAGAGCGCCCAGGGCTCGTTGCTGGACATCGACCATGGGACGTTCCCCTTTGTGACCAGTTCCAATTCCAGCCTGCTCGGCATGCCGGCGGGCTGCGGGGTATCGGCCAAGCTGTTGGACCGAAGCATCGGCGTATGCAAGGCCTACACCACGCGGGTGGGCGCCGGACCGTTTCCAACGGAGCTCGACAACGAGATCGGCCAATACATCCGTGAGAAAGGCCATGAGTACGGAACCACCACGGGCAGGCCCCGCCGGTGCGGCTGGTTCGACGCCGTGGTGGCGTCCTATTCGGTGACCATCAACTCCGTGGATGAGATCGCCATGATGCACCTCGACACCCTGACCGGACTCAAGGAGCTGAAGATCTGCAAGGCCTACCGCCTCGGCGATAAGTTGACCACGTTCTTCCCGGCCAACCTGGATCGACTCGCCCGGGCCGTTCCCGTGTACGACAGCCTGCCCGGCTGGGACCAGGACATCACCGGCGCCACGCGATTCGACCAGTTGCCGCGCCAGGCCCAGGACTACATCCGGCGGATCGATCAGATCACCGGCAGGGCCATCACGATCATCGGCATAGGTCCGCGCCGGACCCAGACGATCTTCCGACGAACCTGACCCTGGGCTGAGCGAGTTCGGTTGTGACTACCTTCAATCCCAAGCTCGTGGAAACCGCCAACCGCCTGGGCTTGGAGCCTCGGCAGATGCCCTGTCACGTGGCCGTCATCATGGACGGCAACGGCCGCTGGGCCCAGGTGAAGGGCCTTCCCCGAGCCGAGGGACACGCCGAGGGCGCCAAGACCGCCGAGCGGATCGCCAACCACTGCGTCCATCTGGGGATCGAGTGCCTGACGCTCTACTCCTTCAGCATCGAGAACTGGAGCCGGCCCAGATCGGAGGTCCGGGCCCTGATGCATCTGTACGAGGAGTACCTGGTCAGCATGCGGCCGATGCTGATGCGAGAGAACGTCCGGCTGGTGCACCTGGGACGCAAGGCGGACCTTCCCGATGCGGTGCAGCAGGAGCTGGATCGGACGATCGAGCTGACGCGGCTCAACACCGGCATGACCCTGGCCCTGGCCCTCAACTACGGCGGGCGGATCGAGATCGTGGATGCGGTTCGGGCGATCGCCCGCCAGGTCCGACAGGGCGACCTCTCACCGGAGGCCATCGACGAGGCCTGCATCAGCGGTCACCTGTACACGGCCGGACTGCCCGATCCGGACCTGCTCATCCGCACGGCCAGCGAGCTGCGGGTCAGCAATTTCCTGCTGTGGCAGATCTGCTACAGCGAATTCTACGTCACGCCCACCCTCTGGCCGGACTTTCACGAGGCGGCCCTGGAACAGGCCCTTGTCGCCTACGCCCAGCGAGACCGGCGATTCGGCGGTCTGTGCCGCCCGGATCGGTAAAGCCGACCCTCCCGAGTGCCGATGTGGAGACAAGGACAGGGCATGCCCTGTGGATGTGTCAGGTACGGACTCGACCCAAGACGTGACTACTGGAGAATCTTTATGGGACGTTGGAGCACCTTCAGGAGCGGCCACGAGGATGCGTCCGCATCGCCTGCGGTCGCCGTCCAGCAGGAAGAGACCCCCAAGGCGAGGGACGTGATGCAATGCGGGGTCGTGACCGTCGATCGCCAGGAATCGGTCTACAAGGCCATCGGTATCCTGGCCGAGAAGCGGATCAGCGGCCTGCCGGTCGTCGACGGGGGACGCCTGGTGGGGATGCTCTCCGAGAAGGACGTCCTGCGATCGCTCTGCCAAGCCGAGTCCCTGCTGGGCAGGGTGGAAGAGTACATGACTCCCCACGTGGTGAGCTTCGACCTGGAAGCCCCCCTGTCCGACATTGGCCAGACCCTGATCAGTACCGGGTTCAGGAGGGTGGCCGTGCTTCAGGAGGGACGGCTGGCCGGGATCATCACCCGAGCCGATCTGATTCGGCACACCAAGTACAGACTCCTCTCGCTGGCCGAGAGAACCGACGGCAACACCTATGGGCCTCTGGTCAAGGACGTGATGCAGCATGGGCTGCTGACGGTCAAGAACAAGACCTCGCTGTACGAAGCGGCCGACCTTCTGGCCACGCGATGCGTCACCGGTCTGCCCGTCGTGGATGACTCCATGGCCCTCGTGGGTATTATTACAGAAAAAGACATCCTTAAAGTCTTGTTCGATCCGGACGCGACGGGGCAGGAGGTGCAGGACCTGATGACCACAGAGGTGGTCAGCTTCGCGCCGGCCGACAGCCTGGTCAACGTGTGCCGCTGCCTGATCCAGCATGACTTTCACCGCGTCCCTATCCTGGACGGACGTCGGCTCGTGGGGATCATCAGTTGCACGGACATCATGCTGCACATGCTGAAGAACAAGTCGAACGTATTCAGACACTGGCGCGGCAACGAGGCGTCGGCTGCGGGGCGACCCAGTCTCTGATCTCGGCACCGCCGCGGCGGCCGGGACTCGCGAATGCGAAGGGCCCGTCACGGCGAGGCCTGTGGCCGGGCTAGGATCCCCCGTAGTAGGTGCAGCTCGTGCGGTCCGTCTCCCAGATGGTGACAGCATGCAGGCCGGCCAGTCCGAATCGACCGGCCAGGACCTGCCAGGCAAACTGGGCGATGTTCTCCATGGTCGGGTTGACCTGGGCGAAGTGGGCCACGTCGGCGTTGAGGTTCTTGTGGTCCACGACCTGGATGAACCGCTCGTCCACGACCCGCTCAAGACCCATCGCGTCCAGGGTCCCTCCCGACGGGATCTTCACGGTGACCTCCATCACGTAGTTGTGTCCGTGGCCGGCCGGATTGGCGCACTTGCCGAACAGGGCCATGTTCTGCTGATCCGACAGGGCCCGATTCCACAACCTGTGCATGGCGGCAAACTCGAACTTCTCGCTGTAATAGACCATGTCCGGGTCCTCCGATCGGATCTCCGCGCACCGAAAAGGATTGAGCTTCAGTCGCAGGGCATCCAGGGTGGCCGTGCCCAGCTTGTCTTTGAGGCCTTCGCGGGAGACCGACAGTAGTTTGACCACGTCCTTCAATCCCACGGGCAGGTGCCGACCATAGCGGTTTCGAATACAGTCGGCAAAGAGCGGCACCGCGTACCGCCGCACGGCCTGATCGATGTCCGCCACGTTGACGACGAACCCGCTGACGGGCTCCGCCGGGCCGCTGGCCTGGACCCCCAACTCCAGAAAGATCGCCAGGCCTTGCGAGGCGGGCCTGGAGGCATAGGGGTTGAAGCCCTGCCGAGTCTCAGGATCAAAGGGATCCACGGAGAACCGCACGTATCGGACCAGGCGGACCATGTCGAGCCTCTCATCGCCTGTCTTGGTGCAGCAGGCTCAGGATCTCATTGCGGCTGCGGGGGTCCTTTCGGAAGATGCCGCGGAGCGCCGAGGTCACCATCGTCGAGCCGGGTTTCATGATGCCTCGAATGGTCATGCAACTGTGCGAGGCCTCCAATACGACGGCCACGCCCAGCGGCTCCAGGCGGGTCATGATCAGATCCGCGATCTGCCCGGTCAGACGCTCCTGGCACTGCAGTCGCTTTGCAAAGCAATCCACGATGCGGGCCAGCTTGCTGACCCCCAGCACCCGGCCCGTAGGCAGGTAGGCCACGTGTGCCGACCCGATGAAGGGCAACAGGTGGTGCTCACAGACGCTGTAGAACGGGATGTCCCGCAGCAGCACGATCTCATCGTAGTTCTCCGTAAACACGCTCCGCAGGTGGACCTGGGGGTCCTCTCGCATGCCCGACAACAACTCCGCGTACATCTTGGCCACGCGGGCCGGCGTGTCACGCAGACCCTCCCGGTCGACGTCCTCGCCGATGGCCAGCAGGATCTCCGCCACCGCCTTTTCGATCCGCCCCGTGTCAACCGGTTTGCTCCTCACCGCCATGCCAAGTCCTCGTCACTCATAGCTTCCCTTGCTGCGCCACGTTCATCAGGAACCTCGTCAACAGGCGCACGCCGAAGCCGCTGGCCCCCTGCGCCCCCGAGTCGCCGGAGTTCTGAAACACGTCCACGCCCGCGATGTCCAGGTGCGCCCATCTCTTGTCGCCCACGAACTGACGCAAAAACGCCGCCGCCGTGCAGGCCCCGCCCCACTTGCCGCCGGTATTCTTGAGATCCGCGATCTTGCTCTTCATCTCCTCGGCGTACTCCTCCCCGCAGGGAAGCGGCCAGACCTTCTCGCCGCTCTGCCGGGCGGCCTGCTGGAGCTGCGAACACAGCGTCTCGTCATTGCCCATCAGCCCGGCCATGACCTTGCCCAACGCCACCACACACGCCCCCGTGAGGGTGGCGACATCCACGATGATGTCACGGTCCTGCTGCACGGCGTAGGCCAGGGCGTCGCACAGGATCAGCCGACCCTCGGCGTCGGTATTGAGGACCTCCACGGTCTTGCCGCTGTACGTCGTGACAATGTCCCCCGGCCGATAGCTGGTTCCGCTGGGCAGGTTCTCGGCCGCAGGAACCAGACCCATAACATCCAGATCAAGCCCCAGCTCGTCGATCGCCTTCAGGACGGCCATCACGGCCACGCCGCCACTCTTGTCGAACTTCATCTGGTCCATGTCCGCCGACGGCTTGATACTGATGCCGCCGGAATCGAACGTAATAGCCTTGCCCACCAAGGCCACGCTGGGACAATGCGTCCCGCCCCTGCGAGGCCTGTGCCGAAGCACGATCAGGCAGGGCCTGTGGCTCGAACCGGAGCCCACGGCCAGGATGCCGCCCATGCCCCTGGCCTGCAGTTGCCCCTCGTTAAACACCGTGCACGTCAGACGCCTCGATTCCCGCGCGACCTTCCTGGCAACCGACGCCAACTCGGCGGGGCCGATCACGTTGCCCGGCCGATTCGCCACCGTCCTGGCCCAGTTGCTCGCCCGACCGACCACCGTCCCCATGGCCAGGCCCCGCTCCAGGCGCCCCGCCCTCGCGGCATCCGGCTCGACCACCTCGACCCTCAAGGACGACGGACGATCCCTGCCCGTCACGTATTCGTCGTATCGGTACGCGCCCCAACATGCCCCCTCCGCCAGCACCCTGCCTGCCTCCGCCAGGTCCCATTTCCGCCCCAGCCCTCCATGCAGGGCGAGGGACAGCCTCCGGGCCTTGAATCCGATCGCCCGGGCCGCGGCCGTGCCGGCAGCCTTTCGCAGCGTCTCCAATTCTAGCTTTTCTGGGTCTCCAAGCCCCACAATAAGAACCCGCGTCGCACCGATCCGCCCGTTCCCATACACGACCGCGCTCGTCCCGACCTCGGCCTTCAAGTCGCCCAGTTTCCTCAGCCTTGCCACGGCACCCGACAACCTCCTGTCCAGGGCCGCCAGCACGGGCCCCAGGCCCCGCGACGAGGCGAACACGCCCACTGCCAGTACGTCCGTCTTGCACGAGGCGACCTCCTGCCTGCGCAGGCCCAACTGAACCTCCATCATGGGTTTCATCGGTCCACTCCAGACCCGGACAAGCCGGCACCGAACAATGTGGGTTCTTCGTGCCTTCTAAGCACCCTTTCAGTCGTAGGCACCCTATCTATCAGGATCTGCCCTTTCCGGCCGCCCCCTGCTTGGCCCGATACCGAAGATAAGCCTCTATGAACTCCTCGATCTCCCCGTCCAACACCGCGTCCACGTTCCCAGTCTGGAGATCCGTGCGGTGGTCCTTGACCATCTGATAAGGCTGCAACACGTAGCTGCGGATCTGGTTGCCCCAGGCGATCTGCCCCTTCTCGCCGTACAGCGTGGCCACCTCCGCGTCGCGCTTCTGTTGCTCCAGCATATAGAGCCTGGCCGTCAAGACCTTCATGGCCTGGGCGCGGTTCTTGTGCTGGCTTCGCTCATTCTGGCACTGGACGACGATCCCCGTGGGCAGGTGCGTGATCCGGACCGCGGAGCTGACCTTGTTGACATGCTGCCCTCCAGCGCCGCTGGCCCGGAAGAAGTCGATCCGCAGGTCCTCCTCATCGATCTCGACCTTGACGTCTTCATCGAACTCAGGGATGCAGTCCACAGCAGCAAAAGTCGTATGGCGTCTGGCCTGCGAATCGAAGGGACTGATCCTGACCAGGCGATGCACGCCCACCTCGCAGGACAGCTTGCCGAAGGCGAACGGACCCGCTACTCGTACAGTGACCGATCGGAGGCCGGCCTCCTCACCGGCGACAAGGTCGAGTTCCTCGACCTTGTACTTCTGGCTCTCGAAGTAGCGGCTGTACATCCGCAGCAGCATGTTGGCCCAATCGCAGCTCTCGGTGCCCCCGGCCCCGGCGTGGATACTGACGAAGCAGTTCTTGGCGTCGTGGGCCCGCGACAGGAGGCCCTGCAGCTCGATCTTCCTGCACTTGGCCCTCAGGACGGCCAACTCATCCTCCAGGAGCCTCATCTCGCCCGAGTCGCCCTCTGCCAGGTCGAAAAGCTCCTGCAGGTCCCCGGCCTGGCGATGCAGTTCCTCTATGGGATCGACGATTGCCTTGAGGGTACTCAGTTCCGAGACGACGGCCTGGGCCCTCTCTTGGTTGTCCCAGAACCCAGGGCTGGTCATCCTTGCCTGGAGTTGTTCCAACTGGCCCTTCTTGCCGGCCAAGTCAAAGGCAGTCCCGGATGCCATTCACCCGGGCCGCCAAATCCCTTACGCCAACTCTGATCTCCGATACTTCCATAGATCCAATCCATCGATTAGTGATTCGTTCGCAGCACCTTATACCAAACCCTGCGGACTTATGCAACTAGGGTCAACCTCAAGATCATCAGATACTTCGCTCCAATAACAACCCAGTCTTCCAGGCCGCTCCCTGCCCGCACGTGAAACGTGTGACCCAGCCCACATATTTCACAGGCTTTCGGTTTTGAGCGGTTAAACCGGTTTCCACGTGGAACTCGGCTTGACAGGTTACCCCTTGCCACCAACTGCGATTAGGGTTGCTCTCCTGTGCTCAGGTGTTACAATCTCGACATGTGCACGTGTTGTCGGTATACAACCGCGTCAGGAGTCTTAGGATGATAGGAAAACCACAGGCAACAAGGACGAGACACCTAGGAAGAGGCCTTGAAGCACTTCTCGGTCCATCCCCAACGCAACCACCGATCCCTGAAAGCCAACCCCTCATCCAGAACGACGCACAGCCCGCCCAGGACCATGACTCAGGCCCATACGTCATGGATATCCCACTTGAGGCCATAGCCCCAAACCCATACCAGGCCAGGAGGCACTGGGACCAGGATAAGCTCACGGAACTGGCCAGCTCAATCAAGACAAACGGCTTGGTGCAACCAGTGCTCGTTCGCAAGGTCGATGCAGGCTACCAGCTCATCGCAGGCGAGAGGAGATTAAGGGCATGCCAGCTCCTGGGTAAGCCAACCATACCAGCCATAGTCCGCCATTCAAGCGATCTCCAGCAGCTTGAATGGTCGCTGGTGGAGAACATACACAGAGACGACCTGAATCCAATTGACCGCGCCAAGGCCTATCAGGCATACCTCACGACCTTTGGCCTGACCCAGTCAGAGGCAGCGGCTCGGCTCGGAGAAGACCGGTCCGTTGTATCCAACTACTTGCGATTGCTGGATTTGCCGATGGAACTCCAAGTCATGCTGGTTGATGGCAACCTGAGCATGGGCCACGCCAGGGCCATCCTGTCACTACCCACAGACGAGTTGCGGAGGAAGCTGGCCAACAGGGCCATGGCGGGGCGCCTTAGTGTAAGGGAGGTGGAACGCCAGGTCCGAAGATATCTCAACGACGTGGAGCCCACACCGCACAGTCCGCGAGCCCCGCATGTCGCTGAGATGGAGGCCAAGATAGGCGTCGCGCTCGGCACACAGGCCAGAATAGACCTCAGACGCAACGGCAGGCAGGGCAAGCTGACCATCGACTTTCGATCCCTCGAGGACTTTGATAGAATACTCGATAGGCTCGGGGTATCGACCGAAGACTAATGTCCGGCCGGACAATACCATCAAGAATGTGAAAGGGAAAAGTGTGAACGCGTCTTGTAGGAAAGGCCTGATGCCATCGCTCTTGGTCACGGTGCTCATTCTCGCCACTTCGTACGGTCAGTCCCAGAATACCCTTCACAGTGCCGCAGAGAAGGGTGATGTCGAGCAGGTCAAGACCATTTTAGCGGCCAGCGACAACATCAACCAGAGGGACCAGAGGGGCTACACCGCATTGATGGCCGCAGCCTCAAAGGGCCAGGTTCAGGCCATGCAGGCCCTTATCGAACGCGCAGCAGACATAAACGCAAAGGACAACTCAGCGTCCACTGCCCTACACATAGCCGCGTCAGCCGGACAAATAGGCGCAGTCAAGCTGTTGCTCGACAGGGGCGCCGACGCAACCTTGCGCAACGGCACTGGATTAACAGCATTAGATATTGCGCAGAACTCTCAAAACGCCGACATTGTTGCCGCTATTCAGAGCACATTCGCCGCTACCGGCACGATTCAACCTAGCGAAGATCCAAACAAGGTCTGGCACAACGCCGCAGTCAGGGCAGTGTCTGACCCCAATCAGGTTGGCCAAAGGATAGCATCACAGAACCTCGGGCACGCAATCGACGAACTTGCCCAGTCTGGGCAAGAAGAGCAGAAGGCCTGGCTTTCAAGAGGGCCGACTCAGAGGTCCCGCCTTGTCAGGGCGATCCAGACACAGGCCACTGCGGAGTTCAGATGCTTAGAGGTCACTGCCAAGACCGAGGTCGCACCCAAGACCGCTGCTGACGCCAATGGCCTCCAGTCCCTGTGGGAGAAGCGACTCGAGTTCGTGTCCGAGCGTATCCGCGAGGCCCGCAGACAGGAGATGGCCCAGGCTACTGGGCGACCCTACGTCCCGCCAGCCACGCGCCCCAGCCCAGCCAATCCTGCCAGACCTGTCGTAAGCGTGGTCCCCGATCCGAACGCGAACAAGGGGTACTTTGCTGTGGCCAGGCTCAGGGTCGACGAGGAGCAGCTCGCCGCCACCTGGGCTACCAATAGCAGCACCAATGACAACACTGACAGGCTGGCCAGTGACGTCAACGACCTGATGCTAAGGGACCTCGGCTACCTCAGAGCGACCGCAAAGGCGGAGAAGGCATCGGACAAGACCCTCACGGCGATAGACGCCGTGATACTGCTGCGTACGCAAAGGCATGTTGCCGTGCTGTCAGGCATACAGAGCCAGGCCGCATCAGGTGCCAGGCTACAGAATGCGGGCGGTTTTGGGCAGGCCACAGGTCAGCAACAGGGGAGGAGAGGTGGCACTCAAACTACGCAGGGCAGCACCCCTGGGTATGGCAGGGGTAATAGGCGTAATAGGTAGAATATATCTACTACTAGCCTATAAGGGTTATGGATAGATACTAGGCCTGTAGGTCTGGCTGTAATGGGGTACCTAAGAAGCGGTCTTAGCCTCCTTCGGCTGCGATTATGCTGATAAGATGGCGATTTGGGGGCTATGGCTGTTTTTGGCAGTAGTCTATCAGTCGGGCTATCTCGCTTCTCTGCTCGCTTCTGGGTACAATCATGTCTATGAACCCGTGCTCAAGCATGAACTCCGCTGTCTGAAATCCCTCCGGTAGCTCGACCTTGATGGTCTCCGCTATCGTGCGAGGACCAGCAAAGCCAATGAATGCCCCAGGCTCGGCAATGGTGACATCGCCTAGCATGGCGAAGCTGGCAATCACGCCTCCTGAGCTGGGATCCGCCATGATGGATATGAACAGGCCGCCCGCCTGGTCGAATCTCGCAAGGGCCGCGGATGTCTTGGCCATCTGGCCCAGTGAAACGACCCCTTCGTGCATCCTTGCCCCTCCCGAGGAACAGACGGCCACCAGGGGGAGCCTCTGCTCGGTGGCCATCTCCACGGCCGCGCAGAACACCTCTCCGACCACGGAGCCCATGGACCCCATGAGAAAGCCGGGCTCCATCACGGCCAGCACAACGCCGCGGCCCTTGATAAACGCCTTGCCCATCAGCATGGCCTCTCTCTGGCCCGACTTGGCCTGGTCCGCCCTGAGCTTCTGCTTGTAGGTGGTCCCACGAAAACGAAAGCCCAGGGGATCCGTACTGCTGAGGTCTGCAAGGGCCTGCTCAAACGAGCCCTCGTCCACCAGGTACTGGATACGCTGCGCAGCTCCGATGCGAAAGTGGTGATTGCAGTCCGGGCAGACGTGGAGGTTCTTCTCGACCGAGCTTCGATAGAGCATGTGCTCGCACCGGTCGCAACGCATCCAGAGACCGCCCGGCATCTCCCTCTTGGGCCGCAACGAGAAGCCGTTCCATTTCGGTTTGGCAGAAGCCGCCATAGGATCACCCTAAAGCCATTCAGGTCCACCAAGACAGCCGTGCTCCGGGGCACAACTGGCTGCTGACTAGAATACCAGAAAGACCTCCCGGATGGCTACGCGATCTGTTTGGCGGCCGTCCGGATGGCCTCAATGGCAGCCAGCCGGTCCTCCTGGCCGAAGATCGCGCGGCCGGCAACCAACGTGTCAGCCCCGTAGCCCACGACGATCCGTGTCGTATCCGGATCGATCCCGCCATCGACCTCGATCCGCACATCGGGTCCAACCAGGCTTCTCACCTCGGCCACCTTCCGGGCCGCCTCAGGCATGAACTTCTGACCGCCAAAGCCCGGATGGACGGTCATCACCAAGACCATGTCACACTGCGGGGCCACCCCTTCAATACTGCTAACAGGGGTCTCTGGGTTCAGCGAGATACCGGCGGTTCGGCCCAGGGTATGGATACGCCGGACCAGTTCCAGCGGCTCATCGGCGGCCTCGACGTGGAAGGTGACGTGGTCCGCGCCTGCCTCGACGACGGCATCGAGGTACCGGCCTGGATCGCTGATCATCAAATGGACGTCAAACACCAGGCGACTTCGCCCTCGCAGCATGGCGATCACCGGGGGGCCTATCGTGATATTGGGCACAAAGTGCCCATCCATGACGTCCAGGTGAACCATGCGCAGACCCGCAGACTCGATTACGGCCATCTCATCGGCAAGCCTGCCAAAATCAGCTCCTAAGATCGACGGGGCGATCTGGACCGTCCCAGGCCTGGGCAATCGGTAATCGGACACCGGTGCACTACGATGACTTCTCATCCAGCATCTCAATGCACTTGAACGCCTTGCCCTCCAGAAACTCCAGAGAGGCCCCGCCCCCGGTGGAAATGTGGCTTATCCTATCCTCCAGGCCGAGTTTCTGGACTGCGCTTGCGCTGTCCCCGCCGCCAATGATACTGCGAGCACCCTCGTCGGTGGCCTCTGCCACGGCCACGGCCACGGCCTTGGTCCCGGCATCAAAGGGCTCTATCTCGAAGATACCCATCGGTCCATTCCAGACCACGGTCTTGGCCCCCTTGATCTTGCCCGCAAACAGCTTGCGGGTCTTGGGGCCGATGTCCACGCCCAGCCATCCATCAGGGACGTTCTCTCCGACCGTCTTGTGGCTTGCGCCAGCCTTGACCTCCTGCACGGCCACGGAATCCACGGGCAGGACCACGTCGCGACCCTTGTCACGGGCCAGGCCCAGCAACTGGGTGGCCTTGTCCAGAAAGTCCTCCTCGCAGAGGCTCTTGCCGATGCCCTTGCCCTGGGCCTTGAGGAACGTGTACGCCATGGCCCCGCCGATCAGGATGCGATCGACCTTGTCGAGCAGGTTCTCGATCACGCCGATCTTGTCGGAGACCTTGGCCCCGCCCAGGATCGCCACAAACGGCCGATCCGGATTCTTCAGGGCGTCACCCAGGTACTTCAGCTCCTTCTCAACCAGAAAACCGATGACGCGGGGTTTCCCCTTCATCAACTGGGGGACCGTGTACATCGAGGCGTTGTCGCGATGGGCGGTGCCGAAGGCGTCGTTAACGTAGATGTCGGCCAGGTCCGCCATCTGCTTGGCAAAGGCGTCCTTGGCCTGGCGGAGCTGTGGGTCCTCCTTGGCGGCCTTGTCCTTGATGGTCTCTTCCTTGTGGAATCGAACGTTCTCCAGCAGCAGCACCTGGCCGCCCTTCAGGGCCGCGGCCTTGGCCTTGGGATCGGGCCCGATGCAATGGTCGGAGAAGATGACCTCCTTGCCCAGGAGCTCCGAGAGCCGCTTGGCCACGGGCTTGAGGGAATACGCCGGGTCCGGCTTGCCCTCAGGCCGGCCCAGGTGACTGGCCAGGATCAGGGCGCCGCCGTGATCCAGGATGGACTTGATCGTGGGCATGGCCTTGACGATGCGGTCGTCGCTGGTGATGTTCCCGTCGTCGTCCAGCGGCACGTTGAAGTCGCACCGCATGAACACCTTCTTGCCCTTGACGTCGATATCTGCAACTGTCTTCTTAGCCATAGCCTCTGCCCAAACAAAGGGTTAGTGTTTGCAGGAGCCCCCGGGCCCCGTTACAGTTTGGCCAGCCTTTCGATGAGGTCCGCGCTGCGGTTGGAATAGCCCCACTCGTTATCGTACCACATGGTGACCTTGACCATGTCGCCGTCCAGGACGATCGTGTTCGTGGAGTCGAAGATCGAGCTGGCCGGATAGCCGATGATG
>Ga0209777_10000718_pt1 | contig 52005 bp, 70 predicted proteins | sample FrelakmetHBP12HB_FD_187147 | JGI IMG/M metagenome (GOLD analysis project Ga0209777, IMG submission 187147) | Freshwater lake sediment microbial communities from the University of Notre Dame, USA, for methane emissions studies -HBP12 HB (SPAdes)... | ecosystem: Environmental > Aquatic >... | reverse complement strand
GAGCCGTTCGAGGCGATAAAGCACATATTCGAACCGGTGGTCACGAAGTCAATCGAGCCGAAGAACCCACAGGACCTGCCGAAACTGATAGAAATACTCAAGACGCTCGGGAGAGAGGACCCCACGCTCAAGGTCCAGATAAATCAGGAGACGGGCGAGACGCTCGTGTCAGGACTCGGAGAACTCCACCTCGACGCGAAGGTGGAGCGGAAAATAAAGGAAAAGGGCGTGGAAATAATCGCTTCGCCGCCTATCGTTGTTTACAGGGAGACCGTGACGAAGCTGTCGCCCGCGATAGAAGGCAAGTCGCCGAACCACCACAACAAGTTCTACATCACCGCCGAACCGGTCCCGGACGAAATGTACAAGGCCATGACGGAAGGCGTCCTGAAGGACTGCGAAGTGAAAGGAAAGAACGTCGACGTCATAGAAAAGCTCCAGAAGCTGGGCGTGGACAAGGACCTGGCGAAAGGGGCGAAAATAATACTCAATCACTGCATACTCTTTGACACGACCAAGGGCGTGCAGTACCTGAACGAGGCGATGGAACTCATCAAGGAGGGATTCAGGGAGGCGATGGAGTCCGGGCCGCTCGCGAAGGAGCCGTGCTCCGCGGTCATGATAAAACTAACAGATGTGGAGCTGCACGAGGACGCAGTGCACAGGGGGCCCGCGCAGGTCATACCGGCCGTACGCCACGCCATACACGACGCAATGAGGCAGGCGGGCGCCACGATGCTAGAGCCCAAACAAATACTGAGGATAGACACGCCGCAGGAATACATAGGAAACGTCTCGGGCGAGGTGAACAACCGCCGCGGCGAGATACTGGACGTCGTGCAGGAAGAGGAATCCGCCATAGTGACAGCGAAGATGCCCGTCGCGGAGATGTTCGGCTTCGAGGGGCAGCTCAAAAGCGCAACGGCGGGCAAGGGATTCCAGTCGCTGATGGACGTCATGTTCGAGAAGCTGAACCGCGACCTGCTGACCAATGTCGTGGCCAAGGTGCGCGAGAGGAAGGGCCTGCCGAAGGAAGTCACGGAGTAGAATTCTCGGCGCCGCATGGCAAACATTTAAATAGGTTCCGTAGAGTATAGGTTTTAGTTAATCATTACTGGAGGTAGATTGAATGGCAGCACAGAAACCGCATATGAACCTGGTGACAATAGGGCACGTCGACCACGGAAAATCGACGCTGGTAGGACGACTGCTCTACGACACGGGCAACGTGCGCGAAGAGGACATGAGGAAACTCAAAGAGCTGGCGAAGGAACTGAAAAAGGAGACTTTCGAGTTTGCCTTCGTCATGGACAAACTGAAGGAAGAGCGAGAAAGAGGCGTTACAATAGACATCATGCATACGCGCTTCGACACCCCGAAATACTACTTCACCCTGATAGACGCGCCCGGACACAGGGACTTCGTCAAGAACATGATAACCGGCGCATCGCAGGCCGACGCTGCGATAGCCGTCTGTTCGGCGAAGGAAGGCGTTCAGGAGCAGACCAAGGAGCACATCTTCCTGATAAAAGTGCTCGGCGTGCAGCAGGTCGTGGTGGCGATAAACAAGATGGACGCGGTGAACTACGACAAGGCCAAGTACGACGAAGTCAAAGGAAACATGGAAAAGCTTCTAAAATCGGTGGGCTTCGACATCACGAAGATACCGTTCGTGCCCGTATCGGCATACATCGGCGACAATGTCGCGAAGAAGAGCACCAAGATGCCCTGGTACACAGGGCCGACACTGTTCGAACTGCTTGACAACCTCAAGGTGCCAGAACAGCCCGTCGACAAGCCGCTCAGGCTGCCCATACAGGACGTCTACAGCATAACCGGAATCGGCACAGTGCCCGTAGGGCGCGTTGAAACCGGTGTCCTGAAGAACGGCACAATGGTGGTCTTCGAACCTTCGGGAGCGAAGGGCGAAGTCAAGAGCATAGAGATGCACCATGAGCAGGTCAACGAGGCCAAGCCCGGAGACAACGTAGGATTTTCGGTCCGTGGCGTTGACAAGTCCGCGATAAAGCGCGGTGACGTGCTCGGCGCGGTGACCAACCCGCCCACGGTGGCGAAGGAGTTCACCGCCCAGATAATCGTGCTCCAGCACCCCAACGTCATAACGAAGGGCTACACCCCGGTCTTCCACATACACACGTCGCAGATAGCCTGCAAGATAACCGAAATACAGAAGAAGATAGACCCCAAGAGCGGACAGGTACTGCAGGAGAACCCGGACTTCATCAAGGCCGGCGACGCTGCGATAGTCAAGTGCGTGCCCACCAAGCCGCTGGTCATAGAGAAAGTGAAGGACTTCCCGCCACTCGGTCGCTTCGCGATACGAGACATGGGCATGACCGTGGCAGCAGGCGTGTGCCTCGACGTGGTTAAGGCGAAGTGAGCTTCGCCCAAACCTTTTCTTTTTTCTTCCGTTATTATCAGAATAGGCGTGAGCCATATCGTTTTAAAATGCAGAATACATTTTCCTATTCATGTGTCGCATGATACTCGCGGCGGGGAAGGTCGAGCTCGGCCCGCTCATAGACGGCCTCATAAGGATGGCCGCGGACATCAACGAACGTCATGAACTTAACGTGAAGCCGTACAGGCACGGCGACGGCTGGGGCATCGCCTACGTCAAGGACGGCAAATGGAAGGTCGTGAAGTCCGTCAAGCCGTGCTACTACGACAGCGACATAGACAAGCTGAGGAAAGTGAAGACGACGCTCGCCGTGCTGCACGCTCGCAAGGCCTCATTCGGCATGCCCATTTCCATGGAGAACACGCATCCGTTCCAAAACGGCAGATGGGTGTTCTGCCACAACGGCTCGGTCTGGGACAAGCTGGACGTTAATCATAGGGCGAAGGGCAACACCGATTCGGAAAGGCTGTTTTACACCATGCTCCAACCGATGAAGAAGGGCAAGGAGCTTGAGGCGATAACCGGCAGCATCGACAAACTGAGGCGCTTCACGGGCTTAAACGTCATACTCGCCTCGCCGGACAAGGCCTTTGCCGTGATAAGGTTCAACAGGGATGAAAAATATTATACCATGAAGATTGGGCAGAAAGACGGGCTCACGGTCGTAAGTTCGGAGACGTTGCGAGGGGCCGGTATGAAGTGGAAGCCGATGGCCAACGGCGACATAGTCGAGCTGAACATAAGGAAAGAGTGATTCTTGCGCGCGAAAGGACCGCAAAAGAAAGGATTTAAATACTTCACGACCAAGAGAAATCCTATGGCACAGAAGGCGCGCATAAAGCTGAGCAGCACGGACACGGTCAAGCTTGACTCCGTGGTCGGCGAGCTCAAGGCTATAACGCAGAAGTTCGGAGTGGCAATGCGCGGCCCGATACCGCTGCCCACCAAGAAGCTGAAGGTCGTCACGATGAAGACGCCCTGCGGCGACGGGACAGGCCACGGCAACGCGACCTGGGACAAGTGGGAAATGCGCGTGCACAAGCGCGTCATCGACGTTTCTGCGGACGAACGCACGCTGCGCCAGATAATGAGGGTCTCGGTCCCCGAGGGCGTGCAGATCTCGATTGAACTAAGGGATTAAGAAATCATCTTCTCCGTTTTCGGTTCGTTCTCAATTATCCTTAACGCTTCTTCACAGTCCTCAAGAGAAATGTCAGAGAAATCCTTGGTGCCTTTCAGTTGCCTTTTGAGCCCGTGCGCAAGCATCCTGTACAGGACGGGATAACCGTTTTTCTTGTCATCTTCGCTGAGTTCCTTGGCGACCTTCCTGCCCTCCTTCGTTGCCGCGTACACGCAGGTGGAGGTCATGTAATTGATGTTAACGCGCCTTCCTTCGACCAGGCCGTTCATTTGCAGCTTGCCGATGGCCTCGTAAAGGGATTTGCACTGGGCATAATCGCCCAGCACGCCGAGCTTTTCCTCCATCTTGAAGCAGGGAAGCTCGCCGTTGGCAAGCGTCCACAAGGCCGACTTGTAGAACATGTCTATGTCGTCCTTGCAGCGCACACGGCCGGTTTCCGGCATGGACATTATTATCAGCACTGATATTAATAATTTGGCGCCGAGGAGGAGATTCGAACTCCTGAGCCCCCGAAGGAGCACTAGCTTGCCGTCGAATGTTCCAGGCTAGCGCACTACCGCTATGCGACCTCGGCCTGCTCTATAATTGACAGTAGAATTTAAAAGCTATTACCATTTCTTTTCGAGAACAACACCGCGGGCCAGGACAACGGTACCCGCGTATTTTCTTTTAGGGTAACTTTTCAGCACGGTCGCTCCGTTCTCGTCAAAGCTGCGCACGAAGAATTCCTCGTCATCATATTCCCTGTTCTTCACGTAGGCGGGCTTGCCCAAACCCAGGCCCTTCAATACGTCCATCATGAACGTGCTGAACTCGGGATAGCGGAGGTCCGGGCATTTGCCATAGCCGGTGTACCAGTCCAGTATCTCGAGCGAGCGGCCGAGCGTAATGGGCACGGATTTCGGCGTACCGTCCAGGTCGGTGTAAACCTCAAGGCCGTTCATCACCACGGCGGCCTGATGTTCGGGCCGCGGCCGCGCGTCAAAGAACGGCAGGTCCGTGTCAATGTCCATGAGATACCCAAGCACGATAGGACTTTCACCGCTTTCCTCCATATCAAGCAACCCCGCCATTATTTCGCCGAGGTCGCTCTTATATTTGCTCCGGAAAAAATGCGCTGCGAAAACTTTATAACGGCCTACCAATTTTCGATGAAGCTCTGCGAGCCGGGCTCGGTGCGGTACCTGCTCACGGTCCCGTCCGCGCCGAACATTATGCGGTCATACTCTTCGAGGTCCACTTCGTCCGCCTCCTCGAGGCGTCTGGCCTTTATTTTTGAGCCGTCCTTGCAGAGGACGACGAGCGCCTCTTCGCCTTTACTCAGGCGGACATCCTGCTTCATCTTCGCCGCCCTTGTCTTGTAGTACTGGATGGAATGGCGTTTGTCGTCGCCTACCAGCTTGTAGGCCAGCTGCTCCTTTCCGACCTTCCCTTCGTTCAGTTTTTCTCTGCCGCGCTTCAGGACTTCCGCGGCCTCGGCCGCCCCCCTTTCCGAATAGGTCTCGAAGTATTCGGCTATCATCTCCTTCTCGAACTCGCAGCGCGGCCCGCGGTTGCCTATGGTATCCAGTCCGAAGCCGAAAAGGTTGCGGTCCATGCGCGCGGCCACGTGCCCCTTGGCAATCGAGAGCGTCCAGTCCGAGGCGCCGTAAACTATGAAATGATTCGTGTCGTCCATGTCCGCCCCGAGGTTCCCCTGCAAGAAGTAGAACCTTCCGGCTGCGTTCACGGGCGCCAGGCCGTTCATTTCCAGCAGGGCCGCGCTTTCCTCCACGGAACCTTTCAGCCTGGCCAGCACGATTTCCGGGCTCTCGCCGTAGGCCGCGCGGAAGCTCCACTTGGCCTTCTCGGCCGAACGCTCCTTGAGCGTCTCCAAGTGCTCGTGGTCCTTCATCTTGTAATAATACTTGTCAGGGAATTCGCAGCGCAGCATGTCCATGAAGGGCTCCTCGCACAGAGCGTCAAGCACCTGGGCGTAAATTATCCTGTCGCGTTCGTCACCTGTCTTCATGAGGTCGTACAGCCTACCGATGGCGTCGTCCTTCATCCTGGGCATGCTCTGTAGTATCTGAGTAGGGTAGGCCATCAAAGTGCCGCCGAGGCTGCCCGTCCTTGTAATCACTTCAAGTCCGTTCCCCTCAAGGAACTTGAACTTCTCCTTCTGGTAGTCGAAGTCCTGCAGCTCCACCGCCCTGTTGCCGCGGAAGGCGTGCAACTCACGGAAGTATTGCAGGTCCCTTCTTTTCTTCGCCAGGTTGGACAGCGCGAGCGAGAAGAACGAGGTAAGGTCCGTCGCGAGCGCTAGCGCGCATGGCGCCGCGACTTCAGCCTCGCGCTTGGCGAGCTTGAGGCACTTAATGACGTCGTCAATGTTGTATTTTATCACAATCTCAGCGGACTTGGGATCCTTGCCCCCGGCGGCAAGAAGCAGCAACCCGTCCATCTCGTCATAGTCTATGCTCTTTTCGTAGCCCTCCTCGAAGTAATAGTTGAACACGGGCTCCAGCTTGTCCCTTATCAGCGGAAGATGGTTCCTGGAGAAGGCGCACGTGTCCAGCAGTGCCTTTCCCCTTAGCTTGAATATCTTGAGGAAGTTGCCTATCTTTTTCAGGGAGGGCGCGTATTCGTCGTACGACGCGAAATTGTCGCCTGCCCTGTCGCGCAACCTTTCGAAATCGAAAGGCAGGTTGTGGGCGGCTATTCGCGGATATTTCCTCAAAATTTCGGAGCTCACCCTTCCTATTTCGTTCTCGTTTGCGCACGGGTCCACGATGACGCCGGGAAAGGCATGCACTCCGAACTCTTTCAAAACGACCGCATGGACGGAGTCGTCAGCGGCCGTGGCGTTCATTACGATTTCATTATATTTGTTGTCAGGCGGAGTTCTCCTCAATTCTATGTCCGTGGCCACGATTTCCCTTAATATTTCCTCGGGCCCAGCCCTTCCGACAACCTTGGGGACGCCGTTCTCGATCTCTATGTAGGAGTACGGCGGGAACTGCATCCTGACCACGTCCTCGGTGCTGTAGCGGGCGGACTTGGCGAAGCTCTTCTCATCGACCCCTTCGACGGCATCGCGGTCCTCGCGCGGGACGGCTATCTGAAGGGCGCTCTTGCGGTAGCCCGAACCCACGACCTTAACGTCATAGCCGAGGTCGTTCTTCAGCTTCCTCCTTATTTCGTAAGCGTCGGCGTCGGACACGCGTATCGCGTAGAAGTGGGGAACGTCCAGGTCTTCGCTTCCGCCGTCGGAAAAGTAGAACCTGACCTTGCTGCCTTTCCTTGAGTTCAGAACCCTTGTGTCCTCGAGCAGGCGGGCCATAAGAACACGTCAACACTATAAGGATTTAAGATTTAATCCCGTAGACAACGGCATGCCCTATGTCCATAACAAGCTAACGTGGGGGACGGAAAGGCTTTACCATGTTCTTGAGCCGCTCATTCCGGACGACTGGAAGCCCGAGCGCGGAAAATACAGGAACGACGAGATACAGGACATCTTCAAACGCGCAAAGCTCGTGGCGAAGAACAGGCACAGGGTCGGGACGCTGGACGTGTACCGCACCTACCACTGCATCATCAAGCCAAGGATAAAGGAGCTCAAGCAGTACGACAACAGGCTCATCACCAGCCTGTCCGTCAACAGGACCGAGGACGACAGGTTCTTCGGGCTGGCGGCCTATCCCGCGGCCATGGACCCGTTCGCGAACACCGCAGTTTTGTTCGACCGGATAATGGACGGCCTATCGAAGATATCGCAGGACTGGCGCGAGCAGTACGGCGAGGACGCGAAAAAATATTACGAGGCCGAGATATACCATCCGGTCGGCCCGTTCCTTTTCCCGTTCAGGTTCAGGAAGACAGACAACGACATGGAAATGGTCCATATGTTCCCGGAGGTTATTTCGGAAACGAACGAAGCGATGGAACGGCTTGATTCAAAGGCAAGGATGGGTGTAACATCAAGGCTGCACAACAGCAACGAGCCCCAGCACGGCAACTACGAGTTCTCGGAGATGCTCTTCATGAAGTCCGCCGCGAAAAGGGCGCGCGTGGGCATATTCCCCGGATACGGCTTCGACGCGCGCTTCGTGGAGCGAAGCCTCATGTTTTTGCCGGACGGCGCGCGCGAATATTTCGAGGAGTTCTTCGAAGGCTACGAGTTCTGCAAGGAAAAGGAGAACGTGATGCCGAGGAAGGAGGGCCGCGAGTTCTCCAAGCATTACGATGAAGTATTGGGCAAGAGCACGCACCTGAACAAACAGATGGCACGGGCCGCGCTCGAGAACTCGCTCTACAGGCCGCTCGGGCTCGAACGGCCGGTGCTCATAGCCATGGAAAGCTCGTACGCGCGGCAGATAATACCCGAAGAGAAAGCGACCACGTGGAAGCTCATGGAGAACGCGGACTTCGCGAGGCACAAGGAGGCGGACAATTCGGCAATGAACAGGATACTCGGGGAGGAATGGAATGGGTGGCTTAAGAAAAGGCTGTGACCTCGGCTTCTACCGCTGCGTGTTCAGGACGGAATACGGCTGCGAGCACTTCAAGGGAAAGGAGTCGGAGTGCGCCTACGGCGTGGCGTCGGCGTTCATCCCCAAGAAGGACCTCAATGCGTTGAAGTCGGACATGAAGCAGTTCGGCTATTCGTCCATACCGATGGAGCTCCACATCGTTTACGCCAACAAGGTGGACTGGATAATAGAGTACGAGAACGAGGAGACCCAGTCGCTGAAACTGGCTACAAACAGGGAAACGGTCGCCCCGCTCTGCGTGGCCGACCTGAAGGGCAAAAGGAGCGGCGTATTGCCCGCGCTCCGCGCCAGCGAGCTCAACAAGAAGTGCCACTGCCAGCGCATCTGGTCCAAGGTCAGGAAGGACAGGTTCGGCCTGAGGGACAGCGGACTTTCCCTCGTAGGGCAGGCAGCGCACGCGGTGTGCAACCAGCAGCATCTGCCGTACATAGTGGAGAACTCCCTGCTCGAGGAAATACACCAGCCCGCCATCTCGCGGGCCAAGTACTGCGAGGTGGAGCTGTTCCTGGACAGGGAAGTGGACGGCGAGCCCGTGTGCGTGAGCGGCCACGCGGACGGGGTGCTGCGCATGGTGCCGAAGGAACGGCTGCGGAACAACGCGGCAGGAGACATAGTGATATTCGACCTCAAGCGGAAGGCGTATTCCAGGTTCGAGGAGTGGGGCTTCAAGATGCAGGAGCTGACATACGGCCTGGCCCTAGAGCAGCAGTACGGGCTGGATTCGGAATGGATATACCTGATGACGGCCAAGCGGCCCAGGAAATCCGCGTGGAACGATTACAGGACGCTTCAATACCATCTGACCAAGGTGAAAAACAGCGAGGAAAGCCCGACCGTGCAGCGCCTCGAAGAGCTCATAGCGGAAACGTACGTCGCCCAGAGGGACCTGCTCTCGGACCTGGACCTTTTCGAGGAAAACAAGGTGAAAATGGAAAAGAAGGGCTTCTGCAACGGCTGCTACGACACGGAAATCTGCAAGCTGGCCATAGAGGAGGCCGAACGCGACGGGGTCGAGCTAGTGGACCTGTTCGAAGGCAAGAAGGCGGTGGCCCCGAGGATGATTCTGCCCCGATAATGCATCGTTAAATTTAGTTGGGCTTTTATGACGTTTATAAACTTAATTTTCGTATCTTGTAATATGTATTTCCTAATAATAGGAATTATTCTACTTTTTGCATCATTGTATTTTATAGTTACTGATAAAAACGGCCAAAATCTAAAATATCAGATTTTTTGTTACATATATTCGTTATTTTTTGTTTTCCTTGCTTGGGTAACTCATGACCCACTTAACGTTCCTTTTATAGGTGAAATTTCTCCAGATGGAGTACTTACATTAGTTTTGGCATTTAGCGGCGGTATATTTTGGAAAATATATTCATTTTTTAATAACATGAAAACTGACGTAGCCGACATTAAAAACAAACTTTCCACACACATTGAAAAATGTGTTTTAAGACATGAAGAATTAGAAAAACGTTTATCTAAAAAACGAAGATAACTTAATTAACTCCAACCACTTATTTTCCGAATTCAGCTTCAGGCTCGGTATGGCTAGCTCATAAGGGAATTATTGTTATATTGGGCTCAGAAGTTCGAACCTCCCCTGATGCTATTTTCTAGGTAGATAAATTTGCTATTGATCGGGTCCTTATTTCTTCTATTATTGCCTTCTTTTTCTGTTCTTCTAGGATGTCTCTAGGCCCTATCGATATTTTTATTTTTTGTACTTGTTCTGCTTCTACTTTTGAACCAAAATTGATAACCTGAATGTCCAATTTACCGCCAATGCTTCCACTTACTGTTGTAGACATTTCAAATTCAATAGGTCCTTTAAGTTCCCAATCTCCAAGACCAGCAGTTACCTGGTCTTTTGTTTGTTCTACGAAAGTTTTAATTGGGCTGCCGGTTTCTATCGGTGCTTTTGGCATATTATCACCACAATGCCTATATCCTCAAAACTTATAAACAGAAAATTGACGGGATTGCCGCTTTCACTTCGGTAGCATTTCATATTGCTTTTCGTTTAAGTTTGTAGGATAAAAATTATCTCTTATGCAACCGCCATGTGTCATTAAATTAATTTCACCAGAATAGTATGGTTTATCCCATAAGTTCAAAATGTGGCCAGCTTCATGTGAAGTCGCCCAGCTTGTATTTCTATAGTTCGATGCCACAAATACGCCGGTAATGTTTGGAAGATGAATGCCACCAAAATATGGATTTTTCATATCCGAAAATACTAGTATGATATGTCCTTTTTCAATTGAAGAAGAAAAGTCATAGTGTTGCTGAAGTCTTTCAGTTATACGATTTGGATCGGTCTCAAGGCCATCAAAGCTTTCATTTTCTTTGGAAAAGGTATTGTTTACGCTTTCTATACTGAAATTGAATCCATATACATTCCAAATTGTATTCATTCCATTAATAGTTTGTTTAATTCCGGAATCTGATATATTAGTATTTATCAAGTAAGCGTCTACGGTACGAGTTTTCATGGCATTTGGTTTTGGTAAATATGTTTCGTTAGAAGTCACATAACATTGGGAACCTCGTTGATTTGCCCAATACGAAAGGCACTTACTATAACACAACGACGTATCATTGTTGTAATCTTGCAAACAGAGAGACATGTCGTCTCCACATAAACCTAAAAATAATCTATAGAGTGACAAAAATAATGCTAAAATAAGAATGGATAATGTAATTACAAATACGGTTCTTTTATGTTTTTTTTCAAACGCTTCTATTTTGGCGTTTAGACGTCTAAGTTTGTCAAGATTCACTAAAACCAACAAAAAGAGACGCATAATAACCTTTAAATAGGTTGCCCAAGCAATTGGGGAAGGAAAGTTTTCGCCGAGGAACGCTCGTAACGGACCTTTGCGACTGACGCAGAAAGCCGATTCACTACGGCAAGAACGTTTTGCCGCTTCGCCTAAGGGCGGGCGGTGATGCGAGACTACGTGTTCTGGACGGGAGTTAGGTTTAAATACCTAAAAGAAAATGAGAAGCAAGTAAAACGGTGAATGTGTGCCAAATGTAAGGAGACCAAAGCGAGGAAGCCGGGCGTTTTACCCCAGGTGCAGGGCTAAGCGTTCCTATCCGCGAATAGAGAAGTGGCCAGCGTCTAACGAAGCCAGGCCGCTGGGATTCGCGGGCTACAAGGCCGGCATGACGCACGCGATGGTCATAGACACGAACGCAAACTCAAAGACCAAGGGGCAGGTCATCTCACGGGCGGTGACGGTTCTGGACTGCCCGCCGGTATTCGTCTTCGGGTTCAAGGCATATTCAAACACGCCGCAGGGGTTGAAGCCTGTCTGCGACGTTCTCTCGGAAAAGCAGAACAAGGAACTGGAAAGGAAAATGACAATCAAGAAGGTCAAGCCGCTCGACGAACAACTGAAGCGTTTGGACGGACAGAAGTTCGCAAAGGTGCGGCTGCTTGTCCATATGAAGCCCGGCTTCAAGAAGCGGCCGGAGGTCTTCGAGCTTGCCATCGGCGGCGCGCCGGAAAAGCAGCTCGAGTACGCCAAATCCGTCCTCGGAAAGGAGCTCAAGTTCTCGGACGTCATGAAGGAAGGGGATTTCACCGATGTTTTTGCAATCACAAGCGGACAGGGGTTCGAAGGGCCCGTCAGGCGTTTCGGAATACGCATACACGGCCACAAGGCGCAGCAGATGGCCCGAAAGGTCGGAGGAAAAGGAACGACCGAGCCCGGAAAAGTCCGTTCGACCGTCCCGCAGGGCGGTCAGCACGGCTGGCAGTCAAGGATGGAATTCAACAAGAAAATAATGAAGATAGCGAAGGCGGACGACGTGACTCCGGCGGGCGGGTTCCTGCGCTATGGAAAAGTATACGGAGACGCGGTGCTGATAGACGGCTCGGTGCCCGGAACGACAAAGCGCCTCATAAGGCTGAGGAGCCCAATGAGGCCGCCAAAGTCCAAGTATCCGTCGGACGTGAAGTCGATATCCAAGGAAAGCAAGCAGGGTGCTTAGAATGGCAAAATTAATTTCAATCAACGGGGCGGCAAAGGGCGAAGTCAAGCTGCCGGCAGTCTTCAGGGCGAGCTACAGGCCGGACCTGATACAGCGCGCCGTGCTGGCTTCGCAGTCGAAGAGGCGCCAGCCGTACGGCAGGGACCCGCTGGCCGGACAACGCACGTCAGCCAGCTACTACGGCGTCAAGGACGAGCGCGGAACCATGAAGAACAGGGAAATGGCGCGCGGCAAGCGCTCGGTAGGCGGCAACCCGGGCCAGGAGATGAGGGGCCGTTTCAATCCCCAGTCAAAGGGGGGAAGGAAGGCGCACCCGCCGAAAGCAGAAAAGATATTCGCTCTCAAGATCAACAGCAAGGAAATCGCGCTCGCGCTCGCTTCGGCGATAGCCGCGACCGCGGACGCGGAGCTCGTGAAGGCTCGCGGCCACAGGATAGACGGCGTCGCCGTACCGATAGTCGCCGAGAACGCAATTGAAGCGCTGAAGAAGGCGAAGGACGTGGAAATGTTCCTGAGGGCGCTTAAGCTGGACGCTGAAATGGAAAGGGCGTCACAGAAGAAAGTCAGGGCGGGGCGCGGAAAGATGCGCGGCAGGAAATACAGGACAAAGACGTCGGTGATATTCATAATCGCGGAGGACAAGGGTATCGGCAAGGCCGCATGCAACCTGCCCGGAGTGGAGGTGGCAAACCTCGACTCGCTGACGGTCGAGAGCTTGGCTCCCGGCGGAACGGCAGGACGCCTGGCCGTGTGGAGCGAGGGCGCGATAAAGAAGCTGTCAGAAATGAAGTGATGACAATGGTAACTCAAGACACTAAGTCGCTTTCGGCGACTTCAACAAAAGGACCGGAAAAGAAACCGGAGAAAAAAGAAGCAAGGAAGGCGGAGCCGAACGAAGCGGCGTGGCAGATAATAATCAATCCGCTGCTCACTGAAAAATCGATCAACGTCGTGGAGAGCCAGAACAAGCTCACGTTCAACGTGCGGCCGGAATCGACCAAGAAGCAGATAAGGTGGGCGGTGGAGAACGCGCTGGCCGTCAAGGTCGACTCCATTAATACGCTGATAGACAGGGACGGGAAGAAGCGGGCGATGGTCAAGCTCACGAAGGAGTTCAAGGCGGCCGACATAGCGACGCGGTTCGGAATGCTGTGATGGTGACATGAAATGGGAAAGCGAATAATGCAGCGGGCGCGAGGCAAGGGCGGAACAGCCTACCGCAGCCCGGGCCACAGGTTCGCGGGCCCGATAAAGTACCCGTTGCCCGGCACGGCGGTCATAAGGGACATAATCCACGACAGGGGCAGGGACGCACCGGTCGCCGAGCTCATGGACGCCAACAGGAACGTTTTCCTTGTGATAGCGGCCGAGGGCCTGGCGGTCGGGGACACGGTCAACGTGGCGACTGCGGACGCGCAGCCGACGAACGGAGCCATACTTCCGCTCAAGTCCATACCGAAAGGGATGCCGATATTCGCGCTCGAGAACTTCCCGCAAGGGGGGCCGAAGCTGTGCTGCACGGCGGGGACGCGCGCAATAATAATCGCTCATGATGAGAACAAAGTGACGGTGCAGATGCCGTCGAAGATGATAAAGGAAATGAACCCCAACTGCCTGGCGACGGTCGGTATCCCGGCAGGCGGAGGAAGAGAGGACAAGATGTTCGTCAAGGCGGGGCAGAAACATTACCTGATGCGCACGAGAAACAGGATGTGGCCGCGCTCATCGGCCGTCAAGATGAACCCCGTCGATCATCCGTTCGGAGGACACACCAAGCCCGGCATGCCCAAGTCGGCAAGCAGGTGGGCACCGCCCGGCCAGAAGGTCGGCGCCGTGGCGCCCAAGCGGATGGGCATGAGGAAGAAGAAGTGATAGCATGGCAAAAATATTCCTGTTCAAAGGAAAGACGCTCGAGGAGCTGCAGAAGATGCCGCTCGAAGAGTTCATAAAACTAATACCGTCGCGCAGGCGCCGCAGCCTCAAGCGGGGAATGACCGTGCAGCAGAAGAAGCTGCTCGAACGCCTCAGGAAGAAGCAGAAGGCGGTCAAGACCCACGTGCGCGACATGGTGATAATCCCGGAGATGGTGGGCAAGCGCATACTTGTCTACATGGGCAAGGATTGGGTGACGGTGGACATAACGGGCGAGATGCTCGGCCACGTGCTCGGCGAGTTCGCGATGACAAGGCACCGCGTCCAGCACAGCGCGCCCGGCGTGGGAGCCACCAAGAGCAGCAAGTTCCTGCCGCTGAAGTGATGGTAATGGCATACTCGATACCCGTGACAAAGGAAATGGTTTCCGCCCAGACGGACCTGCGCGCTTCCGAAAAGGCCGCGCGCGTGGTGTGCAAGAAGCTGAACAAGCGCACGTTCAAGTACGCGAAGGAATTCGCGGAGAAGCTCGCCAGGGGGGAAACGGACATAGACGGCAAGACCTACGACAAGACGGCGGACGGGATAATGCGCCTGCTCAGGGGGCTGGAATCGAACGCGAAATACAGGAACCTGGAGCCGGCCGTGATGAAGCTGAACATATCCGTGCACAACGGGCCGAAGCTGCTTCGCGGGCGAAGGAACAGGAACTTCGGCATGAGGCTGAAGATAGCGAAGGTGCAGGCCGTGCTGTCGCCGATGCCAGCGAGAAAGAAAAGGGAAAACAAAAGCAAGTGATGAAATGGAGAAAAGGTTCATCAAGGAAAACATCAAGATTTCGGAGCTTGAGCAGTTCCTTGCGAAGGAGTTCGGCCGCGCGGGCTACAGCCACGTGGAGATCTCAAGGACGCCCGTCTCGACGCGCGTAACCGTCTGGGCGCAGAAGCCGGGAATGGTCATAGGCCGCGGCGGCAAGACAATTGATGCCTTGACGGAGACACTGAAGACGAAGTTCGGGATGGAGAACCCCGCGCTCGAGGTGCAGGAGGTGGAGAATCCCGACGTGGACGCCAAGATAGTGGCGAGCCAGATAGTCGGCGCGATAGAGCGCGGACTGAACTACAAGAAGGTCGTCCAGATGACGCTGCAGAGGGTGATGCAGTCCGGCGCGGTCGGAGTGGCGATAAGGATAAGCGGCAAACTGGGCGGCGAGATGTCGCGCACGGAGAAGTTCAGCGCGGGCTACCTGAAATACGCGGGGGAGCCGGCGGAAAAGCTGAACAAGGCGTACGCCACCGCGATGGTCAAGCTCGGAATGATAGGAATACAGGTCAGGATACTGGTCGAAGAGCCGAAGGAGATAGTGGCCGCAAGGAAGATAACGAAGGCCGCTTCCGAGGCGCTCATAGCGAAGCAGGAGGCCGCAGCCAAGGCCGCCGCGGAGGCGAAGAAAAAGGAGGAGCCGCCCGAGGAGCCGCTGCCCGATGCGCCGCTCACCGACGAGCAGCTCGAGAAACTCAAGAAGGAAAGCGAGGAGGAAGCGGCGGAAGAAGAGGAGAATGAGGGATAATAATGGCAATCATAAGGAAAAAACAGATGAAGGAAATGACCGCAGCGGACGCGAAGAAAAGGCTGCTTGAGATGCGTCTGGACCTTGCGAAGGACCGCGCGCAGATAGCGATAGGAGGCTCGTCGCCGAACCCGGGCAAGACGCGCGAGAAGAGAAGGACCATAGCGAAGCTGCTCACGCTGATGAACAATATCAGAAGGGCCAAAACGCCGCAAGCAAGCGCGGCGAAGAACGTCAAGACGGCAAGATCACCAACGAATGAAAAGAAAAAGGGGGTAGGAAAAACTGCCTGAGATATGCAAGGTCTGCGGACTGCCTAAGGAGCTCTGCGTGTGCGGTGCGATGGCGCGCGAGGCCGCGAAGGTGAAGGTGTATTCCGTCAAAAGACGGTTCGGAAAGAACGTCACCATCGTGGAAGGCGTGCAGGAAGGCGCCAAGGAGCTCTCGAGCAAACTCAAGACAAAGCTCGCGGCGGGCGGGACCCTGAAGGAAGGCAAGATAGAGATCCAGGGCGAGCACGTGATGAAGGTCAAGAAGATACTGCTCGATTCCGGGTTCACGGAAGACCAGATAGAAGTGGGATGATGATAACGGCGCGCAACATCCTGCAGCACGAGCTGATTGGGCTCGAGGCCGAAGTGACGGAAAGCACGAACAAGAGCCTGGTCGGAACGAAGGGGAAAGTCATGATGGAAACAAGAAACACGATAACGATAGGAAACAGGGCGGTGCCGAAAAAGGGAGCGACGCTGCTGTTCAACCTCAACGGAAAGAACGTGAGCGTGAACGGCGACAAGCTGGCGGCGCGGCCCGAAGAGCGCATAAAGAAGAAAGTAAAAAAATGGTAACGCTAACAACATGAAAGGGATGACAAAATGGCATACAGCAAGAAGCACAAGGCGAAAAAAGGACACAACAACATAGGGCTGGACGCAAAGCCCCCGGAGAAGAAATGCGCGGACCCGAAGTGCCCCTGGCACGGCTGCACGCCGCTCAGGGGACGGCAGTTCGTGGGAAAGGTGGTGAGCGCGCGGTCTCCAAAGACGGCAATCGTGCAATGGGACTTCGTCCATTACATCCCGAAGTACGAGCGCTACGAAAGGCGGCACAGCAGGGTCAACGCCTACAATTCCGAATGCGTGGCGGCCAAGGAGGGCGACACCGTACGGATAGCGGAGTGCAGGCCGCTCAGCAAGACCAAGAGCTTCGCGGTAATCGAGATAATAGGATCAAAAAAGTGATATAATGAAACCAATGTCAGCCAACATAACAAAAACATTGCAGCCGGAATCGTACTTGAAATGCATAGACAATACCGGAGCGGACCTGCTGCAGATAATCGCGGTCAAGAACTACAAGGGAGTAAAGCGCAGGCGCTCCAAGTGCGGGATAGGCGACGTGGTAGTCGTGACCGTGAAGAAAGGGACGCCGAAGATGAGGCACGAAGTGGTGGAAGCGCTCATCGTTAGGCAGAGGAAGGAGTACAGAAGACCGAACGGATTGCGCATTTGTTTCGAGGACAATTCGGCCGTGCTCATAAACGAAAGAGGCGAGCCGCGAGGAACGAGGCTCAAGGGCCCGATAGCGAAGGAAGCGGTCGAGCGCTTCTCGGCGGTCGGAAAGATAGCGTCAATGATAGTGTGATGAAAATGATTATGCGTTCAAAGAAACCGTCAAAGCAGAGGAAGGCGCTGTTCAATGCGCCGCTCCACGTGCGCAAGCAACTGATGTCAGCCCACCTGTCGGATTCCCTCAGGAAGCAGCTGGGGAAAAGGAACATCCCGCTCAGGAAGGGGGACGAAGTGCGCGTGATGCGCGGGAAATACAAGGGCTCGGCCGGAAAGGTGGAGGAAGTGGACCTCAAAAAGCTCAAGGTCTACATAGAGAACGTGAAAACGAAGAAGGTCTCGGGCAAGGAGGCGGCGGTGCCGTTCCACCCGTCAAAGCTGCTGATAACCAACATAGTCATGGAGGACAAGGAAAGGAAGGCCTCCGTAGAACGCAGGTCAAAATGATGTGATATAATGGCTAGGATAAGACGACTGGTCGCGAAGGGCGCGATGGACAGGAAAAAGACGAGGTTCATCACTGCCGCGCGCGGCCCGCACAAGCGCGATTCCAGCATAGCACTGCTCACGATAATCCGCGACATGCTCGGGCTGGCGGAGACCGGAAAGGAGGCGCGCAAGATAATCAAGTCCGGCCTGGTGAAGACGGACGGAAAAATCATGAAGGACCCGAAGCGCGGGATGGGAATATTCGACACGATAGAGGTCGGAGGGAAATCGTACAGGATAGTGCCGAGGAAGAGGCTCGAACTGGCAGCGTCCCAGGCGGGCTCGAAGATAGTCCAGATAATAGGCAAGACCGCGGTGAAGGGCGGAAAGATACAGGTCAACCTGAACGACGGCAAGAACATGCTTACGGACAAGCAGTACAAGGTCCTTGACTCGCTGCTCATCTCGCTGCCGGACCAGAAGGTGAAGGAGCACATAGCGTTCGAGCCCGGCGTGACGGTGCTGATAACCAAGGGCCTGCACAGCGGCAAGCTGGCAAGGCTGATTGACGTGGACCGCAAGAACAAGCGCGTATGGCTGGAGGAGCACGGAAAGAAGTTCGAGTGCCCGCTCCAGGGGACGATAGCGGTGGGCAGGGAAAAGCCGCTGATAGAGCTAGGTGCATGATTATGGCAGATAATCCAATGAAGGAAATCAGGATAGAGAAGGTAGTGGTGAACATCGGCTGCGGCGAGGCGGGCGAGAAGCTCGACAAGGCGAAGAAGATGCTCGAGTCCCTGATACAGGACCACAAGATAGTCACCACACATACCCATGACAGGACGACCTTCGGGATGGCGAAGGGGCGGCCCATCGGAGTGATGGTCACGCTGCGGGGGAAGGACGCCGCAGATTTCCTCAAGCGCGCGCTCGAATCGGTAGACGGCAAGGTGGCCGAGAAGAGCTTCGACAAGCAGGGCAATGTCTCGTTCGGCGTGAAGGAGCACATCTCGATGCCGGGCGTGCGGTACGACCCGGAGATAGGCGTGTGGGGGATGGACGTGTGCATAAGGCTGGAAAGGCGCGGCTACAGGGTGACAAAAAAACGCAATCCCGCGAAGGTCTCAAAGTCGCACAGGATAAAGCCGGAAGAGGCGAAGGACTTCATGGTAAAGAACTTCGGCGTGAAATTCGGAGAGGAGTAGAAATGAAAAGCGTAAAAAAGGAAAGGAAGACAGGGAAAGGCGCGTACGTGTGCCGCAGGTGCGGACGCACTGGAGCAGTGATACGCAAATACAACCTGATGTACTGCAGGCAGTGCATGAGGGAGGTCGCGCGCTCGCTGGGCTTCAAGAAATATAACTAGGTGTAAAAAATGAAACATGACCTGCTGTCGGACATGCTGTCGGCGATAAAGATAGGCGACAGGTTCGGCAAGATCGATACGGTGGTCCCGGCATCCAAGATGCTGAAGGACGTGCTGATGATACTGCAGAAGAACGGCTATGTCGGCAATTTCGAATTCGTGGACGACGGCCGCGGGGGAAAGTTCAAGATAGGCCTGGTAGGCAGCGTGAACAACTGCGGCTCGATAAGGCCCAGGTACGCGGTCGATAAGCTCGGGTTCGAGAAGTACGAGCGGCGCTACCTGCCGGCGTCGGGAGTGGGAGTGCTGATAGTGAGCACGTCGTCAGGCGTGAAGACGCACAGGGAGGCGAAGGAGCACAAGCTCGGCGGAAAGCTGCTCGCGTACGTTTACTGAGTGATGACATGGAAACGAAGATAAAAGTCCCGGAAAAGACGGAACTGACGGTCAGCGGCTTCAAGGTCGCGGTCAGCGGGGCCAAGGGCAGGGCGGAGAAGGACTTCTCAAGCCCGCTCTTCAACAGGACGCTGAAGATAGAGAAGCACGGTCAGGAAGTCAGCGTTTCAACGGTTTCGACAAGAAGGAAGGACAAGTCGCAGGCCGGCGGGGTGGCATCCCACATAAGGAACATGATCAAGGGCGTGAACGAGGGCTACAACTCCAAGCTGAAGATAGTGTTCATGCACTTTCCGGTGACCGTAAAGGTGACGGGCAAAGAAGTCACGGTCGCTAATTTCCTAGGCGAGAAGGCGCCGCGCAGGGCCGAAATAATCGGCAACACGAAGGTGGAAATAAAGGGCGAGGAGATATTCGTGAGCGGCTCCGACAAGGAGGCGGTCGGCCAGACCGCGGCCAACCTGGAGATAGCGACAAAGGTACCGTCGCGCGACAGGCGAGTGTTCCAGGACGGCATATTCGTGACGGAAAAGACCAAGTGATGAAAAATGAAACTCCAAAGAAAGATCAAGATAAAGCAAAGGCGGCCGGCGTTCCTGAGGCAGGAATGGTTCAGGCACGGGAACATAAGGAGGAAATGGCTCAAGTGGAGGCGCGTGAGGGGCGGGCAGAGCAAGCTCAGGACGCACATCAAGGGCAAAGGCTTCGCGCCGCATCCGGGATACGGGCTGCCCACCGAACTCAAACACCTGCACCCGAGCGGGCTGAAGGAAGTCATGGTGAACAACGTCAACGAAATAAACGGCGTCGACCCGAAGACCTGCGCGATAAGGATAGCGGGCGGCGTTGGAAACCGCAAGCGGCTGGAAATACAGTCGGAAGCCGAAAAAAGGAACATAAAGGTGCTCAACCAGAGGAAAATCGCGATGAAGATAAAAAAAGAAAAGCCCGTCGAAACGAAACCGGCGCAAGCTCCTAAGACGCCCGTAACGGCTTCAACCAAATCGGTTGCGGCTCCGGCGCAAGCTCCTAAGTCGCCTGCGGCGGCCTCAACTAAAGGACATGAGGCGAAATCGAAGTGATATTCCTGTTCACTCACCCGAACTGCCCGGCCTGCGGCTCCGCAGGGGCGATAGTGAACGCGCAGCATGACGTGCGCAAGTGCGCGCTCTGCAGCACGGTGTACACGGAGTTCGCGGTCGTCAGGGAAGGGGAGGAGAGGGAAACGGAACCGAGTTGATGATATATGGCAAAGCAAAGCAGGATTTCAAACACGCAACGGAGGCTGGCGGCGGAAATACTCAAGTGTGGCGAGAGCAGGGTCTGGATGGACCCGGCCGCATGCGAAAAGATAAAGCGGGCGATAACGCGCAGCGACGTGCGCGGCCTGATAGCGGACGGACTCATAAGCAAGCACAGGGCAAAGAAGAACGCCCACTACAAGTCAGGCAGGCAGGACACGGGAAGCAGGAAAGGCGCGTCGGGCGCGCGCAGGGGGCTGAAGGAAAGGTGGCTGAAGATAATAAGGCCGCAGCGCAGCCTGCTTGCGGACATCAAGCCGAAGCTGAAGCCTTTTGCCTACCGGAAAGTATACCTGCTCGTCAAGGGCGGCATGTTCAGGAGCCGCGCGCACCTTCAGACTTACATAAAGGAAAAGAAACTGACGGAGGAGAAAACGAATGCCTAAGATAACAAAACGCTACAAGATGCCCCACATGAGGAGGCTGGACAACAAGACCGACTACTCCAAGCGGCTGAAGTTCGTCAAGTCCGGAATTCCGCGCGCAACGGTGCGCAAGTCGCTCGGTAACATCACGATACAGCTGATAAAGTTCGAGGAAGCGGGCGACAAAGTGCTGGCAAGCGCAAGCTCAAAGCAACTCCAAGCTTACGGGTGGAAGGCGCCGAACGGGAACCTTCCCGCCGCATACCTGACCGGGCTGCTTGCAGGAATGAACGCCAAAAACGCAGGCGTCACAGAGGCCGTGCTCGACGCGGGCCTGAAGAAGAGCACGAAGGGCTCGCGGATATACGCGGCGCTAAGGGGCATGCTCGATGCGGGCGTGAAGATAGCGCACGACCCGTCCATACTGCCGGACGAGAAAAGGGTAAGCGGCGCGCACATAGCCGCCTACGCGGCGGCGGGCGGGAGCGGCTTTTCGAAGTACGGGATAACGCCCGCGGAACTGCCGAAGCATTTCGCGGAGGTCAAGATGAAAATAGTTTCGGCGCCGAAGAAAGGAAAGTGATTTGACATGGCAAGAAAATCGACACCAAGGAAGGAGACAAAGCAGGAACTGACCGGAACAAAGTCCACGGACCTGTCGGACAAGGGCGTTCCGGGCGAGCTGAAGGAAGCGTCAAAGATGGCGGCCGAGCGTGTGAACATCGCGGAAACGCTGGGAAGGGAATGGACCCCGCGCACGGAGCTCGGGCGCAAGGTCCTCAGCGGGGAAGTGACGGACATAGACACCATTTTCGAGAACGGCACCAAGATAACCGAGCCCGAGATAGTGGACGTGCTCATACCGGACCTGAAGAACGACATAATACTCATAGGAGGATCGGGCGGAAAGGGAGGAGGAAAGCGCAGAACGCCGTCGAAGCGGACGACGAGAATGCACAAGTCGGGGCGAAGGTTCAGGCTTTCGGCCATGGCCGTGGTGGGGAACGGGAACGGCTACGTCGGAGTCGGAAAGGCGCACGGCCCGCCCGGCAAGCACAGGGAAGTGGTGGAGAAGGCGCTCGTGAAGGCCAAGCTCGGCCTGATACCCGTGCGAAGGGGCTGCGGCAGCTGGGAATGCGCGTGCGGCACCGCGCACAGCATACCTTTCCAGATAACGGGCAAGAGCGGCTCCGTGAAAATAACACTCAAGCCGGCGCCCAAAGGCGTGGGCCTGGTGGTCATGGACGAGATAAAGAAAGTGATGAGGATGGCCGGCATAAAGGACGTCTGGTGCAAGAGCATGGGACAGACCTCGACACGAGTCAATACGATAGAGGCGGTGTTCGACGCGTTCAGCAGGTCGAACAAGTTCAGGATACGGCCCGACTACGAAAAGGCGGTGGGCATGAGGGAAGGAAGGGTGTAAAAAATGAGAATATTCGTTTTAATCAGGCTCAGGGGAACGGTCAAGGCAAAGAAGGCGGCCATAGCGACGCTGACCATGCTGAGGCTGACGAGGAAGATGCACTGCGTCGTGATACCGGACACGCCGAGCTTTGCGGGCATGATACATGCGGCGAAGGACTACATCACCTGGGGCGAGATATCAGACGAGATGCTGTTCAAGCTGGTGCAGAAGCGCGGCAGGAAGATAGGGAACAAGCGGCTCACGACCGAAGGGGAAGTGAAGGCCGTTGTCAAGCTGCTGAGCGAAGGAAAGGGCCTGAAGGGGACCGAGATGAAGCCGGTGTTCAGGCTGACACCCGCGAAGGGCGGATTCAAGTTCTCCATAAAGGACAACTACCCGAGGGGCGAGATAGGCTACCGCGGGGACAAGATAAACGAACTGCTTGAAAGGATGATCTGATATGCCAGCAAGATTCAGGACGAAAGTCAGGCGCCAGCGGGGAAACCACACGCACGGCTGGGGCTCCAAGAAGAAGCACAGGGGCTCGGGCTCGCGCGGAGGCCACGGATATTCGGGCATGTTCTTCCAGAAGCGCTCGTACGTCACTACGTACGACCGCGACAGGTTCGGAAGGAAGGGCTTCGTGCCTCAGGCGGCAGGCCCCCACCTCAAGGCGATAAACCTCAAGGGCGTTGATTCTCTCGCCACGAAACACAAGCTCAAGGAAGTGGACGTTTCCGATTTCGGCTACCAAAAGGTCCTCGGCGGCGGGAGGCTGACCGCGCCGATAACAGTAAAGGCGAAGGTCATAACGGAGAGCGCGAAGGCCAAGATAGAGAAAGCGGGCGGCAGGGCGGTGTCCGAAGCGAAGGAAAAAGCGGGTGAATGAAAATGGATGAGGCGCAACCTCAACCTCAGCCGCAACCGACACAGACGGCGCCCGCCGAGCCGAAGAAAGAATCGCACTTCAATTTCGATTTCTCGGGCATCGCGGAGATGCTGCCTTCGGTCACCAAGCCGGAACTGAAAATGACGTTCAACGAGAAGATGAAGTGGACCGGAGCGATACTCCTCCTTTTCTATGCGCTTGGCAGCGTGTCGGTGTGGGGAATAGAACAGGCCGCCATATCAAGGTTCGAGTTCCTTGAAATCGTTTTCGGAAGCAAGATGGGCTCGCTGCTCACGCTGGGAATCGGACCCATAGTCACGGCGTCCATAATACTGCAGCTGCTCGTCGGAAGCAAGGTGGTGAACTGGGACACCAAGTCCGTGGAGGGCAAGAAAAAGTTCATGGGCGCGCAAAAACTGCTCGCCATCGCCTTCTGCATCTTCGAGGGCGCGGCCTACGTGCTGGCGGGCGCGATACCGCCGGTCGGAGGGAGCTCGGCGGTAGCCGCGATGGTCATAGTGCAGCTGGCGCTAGGCGGCTACATAGTCATGCTCATGGACGAAGTGGTGACAAAATGGGGAATGGGCTCCGGCGTCAGCCTCTTCATAGCCGCGGGGGTGGCGAAGACCATAATGCTCAGGGTGTTCAACCCGCTAACGTCGTCCGGCACGCTGCCGACCGCCTCGGAGGGCGCGTCAGGCCTCATACCCAGCATGTTCACCTACATAGGCGCGGGCCAGCCGGGCCAGGCCTTCGTGCTGCTTTTCCCGATAATTTCCACGCTCGCCGTGTTCTTCATAGTGGTTTTCGCCCAGGCCATGAGGATAGAGATACCGATGGCCATAAGCTTTTTCGGCGGCAAGCTCGGCTCAAGAAGGTGGCCGATAAAGTTCATCTACACTTCCAACATACCCGTCATACTCACGGCGGCAGTGCTGGCCAATCTTCAGGTTGCCACGCGCATGCTGGCGGGCGCGGGAATAACGTTTTTCGGGACCTATGACAAGCAGGGCACGGCCATAGGCGGGCTGGCGTACTATCTCGTCGCGCCGCACTCCACGAGCCTCATGATGGTGGCGGTACTGGGCGGCGTGTTCGCGGTAAGCCTTGCGCTGCTCATGTCAAAATACGTGAAGAAGTTCGTGCTGCGGTCGGTCGTCCTGGGCGCCGCGATAGGCGTGCTGCTCGGGGTGGCGCTGCTGGCCTACATGGGACTGCCTTCGGTCACGCTCGACGAATGGACAAGGTCGCTCACGTACATGAGCATCATGATAACGGGCTCCGTAATATTCTCGATATTCTGGGTCGCGACCGCGGGCATGGACGCCAAGTCGGTCGCGGAACAGTTCAAGTCGACGTTCCTTTCGCTGCCGGGATTCAGGAGGGACCCGCGCATAGTCGAAACGGTCTTGGAACGCTACATACCGTCGCTTACCGTGCTGGGCGGAGCGTTCATCGGACTGCTCGCCGGCTTCGCGGACCTCACGAACGCGCTCGGCACTGGAACAGGAATACTGCTGACGGTGATGATAGTTTACCAGCTGTACGAGCAGATACTGCAGCAGCACTCGGAAGACATGCCGCCCCAGATCAAGAAGTTCTTCGGGGTTGCGTAGGAGGGTGATGAAATGAAACTGATTATGCTCGGGCCGCCAGGGTCGGGAAAAGGGACCTATGCAACAAGGATGTCACCTAAGATAGGAATACCCGCCATCTCCACGGGCGACATGTTCAGGGAGAACATAAAGAACAACACCGAAACAGGAAAAATAGCGAAGGCCTACATGGACAAGGGCGAACTCGCGCCGGACGAGCTGACGATAAAGATGCTCAAGGAACGGATAGCGCATCCCGACGCGAAGAAGGGATTCATACTTGACGGTTTCCCGCGCACCATCCCGCAGGCGGACGCGCTTGGCAAGATAACCAAGATAGACGCGGTCATCAACCTCGTGGTGCCCGACAAGGTTGTCATCGCCAGGCTGTCGTCGCGGCGCCAATGCAGGAAATGCGGAAAGATATACAACGTGCTTTTCCTCAAGTCCAAGGCGGAGGGCATCTGCGACGTCTGCGGCGGCGAGCTCTACCAGCGGGACGACGACAAGCCCGCCACGATAAAGGAACGGCTAGTAGTTTACCAGAAGAACACCCAGCCGCTCATAGACTATTACAGGAAACAGGGCAAGATAATAGACATACCCTGCAACTCGGTGGACGTCCCGCCGGAGATAATGGTCGACAAAATAATGAAGGAACTCTCAAAAATCAAGGCTTAAAAAGATTGAACCCATACACAGGCTTGCGTCGCAAGTCAAGATAGATATTGGCCGCTGACGCGGCAAAAAATGATATGATTGGAATGGCAAACGAAGTTTTCGCCGTATTAAGCACGGTTTTCGGACCGGCGCTGGCAATGAGGCCGGTGCTCGCGGAAATAGTGGTAGCTGTGGCGGTCACGTTCGTGATAACGCTCATGTACAGGTTCCTGACGGACCCGAAGAAGATGAAGGAGCTGAAGGACAGGGCGAAGGCGATAAGCGAAAAGACGAAGGAGATACAGAAGGCGGACCCCGAAGAGGCCAAGAAGCTGACCAACGAGATGCTCGAAATAACGAACAAACAGATGATGGCAAGCATGAAGCCCATGCTCGCCACGCTGCTCGTGGCGGCGCTCGTCCTGCCGTGGATGGCGGCGCAGTTCGCCGGGCCGATGGTGAAGCTGCCGGCCGACTTACCGTACTTCGGCGTGGACTTGGGCTGGCTCATGTGGTACATTCTTATATCAATACCCGCATCACAAATACTGAGAAAAGCGATGGGTGTGGACCTTTAGGTGTATATTATGAAAAGATGCTTGAGGACAATGAAAAGGACGCGCGTGGTGACGCCCGGCGGACGCAACGTTTTCCACTTCAAGCTGACGAAGCCGTCGACCGCAATCTGCGGCATGTGCGGCGCCAAGCTGAACAGGGCCAATCTGACGCCCGCCCAGCTGAAACGTTTGCCGAAGACGCAGCGCAGGTCCGAACGGCCGATGCCCCACCTGTGCTCAAGGTGCATGCGCGAGGAAATCAAGAAGACATTGAGAGGATGAAAATGCTCATAGAAAAAGGAAGAGTTTGCCTCAAGACCGCCGGCAGGGAAGCCGGCAAATACTGCGTAGTGCTTGAGCACCCGCACGACGGCTTTGTAACAGTGGCGGGCCCCAAGAACGTAACGGGCGTCAAGAGGCGCAAGTGCTCAATATTCCACATAGAGCCGACCGAACACCTCATTGACGTGGGCGGAGCGACGGACATGGAGCTCGAGTCGGGCTGGAAGAATTCGGGCCTGATAGAGAAGCTCGGAATAGAAACGCCGCAGAAGAGGAAGCCCGGCAAGGCCGTGAAGGAAAGGCCGCTTGACGCAAGGGTCAAGTATGCGGAAAAGAAAACGGCCGAAAACAAGGCCAAGCCGAAGCCGAAGGCCGCTTCCGCCAAGCCGCCGCCGGCAGCGAAGCCCAAGACCGAAAAGGGAAGCAAATGAAGTTTGCTTTGGTCTGTAATTCTGCAAACACACTTTCATACTTCTGTAGACAGGTAAGGGTATGAAAATGAACAGATGGCTCATAAAGTCGCACGACGCATCCCTAACTTCTTACGGAAAATATCCGGGCAGCCGCACGGTCCCAGAACTTTTGCAGAACGGGCTGATAATACTCGACAAGCCGCAGGGTCCGACCTGCCACCAGGTGGACAACTGGGTGAAAAGGATAACAGGCGTGCCCAAGGCCTCGCACGGAGGGACGCTTGACCCGATGGTCAGCGGCGTTTTAGTAATCGCCTTGGAAAACGCGACGAAGCTGATGCCGATACTGCTTTCATCGAAAAAAGAATACGTTGCGCTCGTCTTCCTTCACAAGGACGTTCCCGAGAACCAAATAAGGCGCGCGTGCGAGGAATTCGTGGGCAAGATAAAGCAGCTTCCGCCGAAGAAATCGGCGGTTGCCCGCCGCATCAGGGAAAGGGAAATCTACTACCTTGAGATACTGCAAATTTCAGGGAGATATATTCTGATGCGCGTGGGCTGCGAGGCCGGAACTTACATCAGGCGTCTGGCGGACGACATCGGGAAAACACTGGGCTGCGGGGCGCATTTGCAGGAGCTGCGCCGAACGAAGTCAGGAATATTTCAGGAAGAGCAGGTCCGGACGCTGCAAGACGTCGCGGATGCCATAGCCTTGTGGAAAGAAAGGGGCGACGACTCCGCGCTGCGCGAAATCGTTTTTCCGATGGAAAAACTGGCGGACGGCATGAATATGGTAATCATCAAGGATTCTGCAGTAGGAGCCGTGGCGAACGGCGCGCCGCTGGCCGTGCAGGGAATAAGCAGATTAACGGACGGAATAGAGCGGGGCGATATCGTGGGAATGCTCAGCCTGAAGGGCGAATTCATCGCCTTCGGTAACGCGCTGATGGCGTCGCAGGAAATTCTCAAGCACGGGAAGGGGCTGGCGGTAAAGACGGACAAGGTGCTGATAAGCCAGAAGACGTACCCGAAGAAATGGTAGCTCTGACAGCTCGAGCTGGCGACTTGTCCGTCTCGAGAACAGCAGTTCTCTCGACAGCGACTAACGGAAAAATGTTTATAAACGGGCTTTGCGAATTCTCAGCAGGTGATATGATGTTCGGTTTAGGGAAGAAAAAGAAGAAGCTGGCTTTCGGCGGATACCAGGTATGCTTCAAGAAAGTTGCTGATGTTCCGCTTGGCAAGGTCTTCGGCACCGCGCCAATGGGACCGTCAATGATGACGAAGAAACTCTGGGCGTTCGTCAAGGGACACAAGCTCGCGGGAAAGTAAAGCCTTTTTATTCTTTTTTTACGGTATTATTCAGTGATACACATGCCCATATCGAAGGAACTGCTCGAAATACTGGTCTGCCCTAAATGCAAGGGCGCCATACGTTACGACGGCAAGTTCATCTTCTGCGACAAGTGCAGGCTGAAGTTCAAGCTGATAGACGGCACCATGCCCGATATGCTCCTGAAAGACGCGCAAAAGTTCTGATTCACATGGCGGATGAACTGATAGATCTGCTGGACAGCAGCGGAAAACCTACGGGAAACAGGGCCATGAAGAGCGAGGCGCACGCCAAAGGGTTGTGGCACCTTGCCGTGCATGTCTGGATATTCAACTCACGAGGCGAGATACTTCTCCAGAAGCGCGCGCTGGACAAGGACGCCTATCCGGGCCTGTGGGACATCTCGTCCGCGGGGCACGTTTCGGCGGGCGAAACGGCGGAGCAGGCGGCCGTGCGAGAAGTTGGAGAAGAGCTCGGCCTGAAAATAAAGCCGAGCGATCTGAAAAAAATAAAGGTACGGAAGATTGAGATCGAGCCCAAGCCGGGATTCCACAACAAGGAATTCAATCACGTATACCTGCTCAGGTTCGACGGCGACGCAAAGAAGCTGAAGATACAGAAAGAGGAACTGGATGACGTCAAGTTCGTCCCGTTGGACAAATTAGAAGCCGATATCGAGGACAAAGAAAAATGCAAGGCGTACGTGCCGGGCACGGCATACTACGTTGAAATCATAGCGGCGATAAGGAAGGAACTGAACGGGAATTCTGGCAACGTTTAAATAATGTTCTGACTCAATTCATCTCAAGCCGACTTAGCGAAGCTAGGTTCAACGCGCCAGACCTGCTCAAGTTTAGATGCTTGGCAGATGATAGCGATACTTGAGATCTGGTGCCCCGCAAGGGGCTCGCAGGTTCAAAAGAAACTGGAAATCCTGCAGTCGGCGCCATTCCAATTTTAGAACGCCGACAAGCGGACAGTAGTCCGCGACAGTCGGCTGTGAACTCCCGCTGGAGTTCACGACGCGGCGAACAGAAGTTCGCCTGCGGCGCCAATTATTTTTTAGACGATTTGCCGAGCAGTACGGTCTTCTTTGCGTAGTACTCGACCCCGTCCGCGTGGGTGACAACATGAGCGACGGCCGCGGTCTGGCCTGCGGCACGAGCAGCGGCGCGGGCGGCAGAATCCTCGGGAGCCTTTCGGGCCGCGGCATGGGCGTCAAACGAGGCCTTGCGGATATTTTTCATGCTGAACACGCCCGTGCGAATCCACGTGCGCAGCGCTTCAATGGCCTTTCGGGGGCGCCTGTCCTTGGGATATTTTTTCTCAAAATAAGGAAGCACTTTCTCGGCGAGCTTGGCCGAACGCAACGCAATCCTGATGTTCCGCTTAGTATGTTTTGCCATTTTATTCGGTCCCATCCAGAATTATCCTGTCCTTGAATCCGCCCCTTTCAGTGGCCTTCTTCTTGCGCAGGGCCTCCATTTCCTTGTCATCAAACCCCTTGAACTCGCAGATGGCTTTCAGGACCTCCCTTATGTCAGCGAGCTCCTCCTTGTTGCTGTCCTCAAAGAACTCACTGACTTCTTCCTGCAGCTTTTCCTTCAGCTTCTGCCAGTATTCGTCGTCAGAAGCAACGTGCGTCACGGGTGTCTTGCCCGATTTCCTTATTATTTCGGGTATCCTGTCGCGGACGAGTTTCGGCTTTGCGGCCATACATAAGATTCGGACCAAGTTACCTTTATAAACCTTCTGAACGATATGAGGAATACAATTTTGCCATCGCAAGATGGTTGCTGCGCCCCCACGGTGCAGCGCAAAAATGGTGGAATGAATGGGAGAAAACAAGCAGCCAAGGGACGAACAAAAGAAAGAGCAGAAGAAATGGGGAGACAAGGGCGCCATAAAGGACGAGCAGAAGAAGCCCAATGCACCCAAGAAAATACTGCCCGAAGGAGTGCGAGGAATAGTCCGCCTTGCCGAAACCGACCTTGACGGCACCAAGAAGCTGAAGACAGGCCTTGCAAGGGTAAAGGGCATCGGCATACCGCTCAGCATAGCGATAACACGCTGTTTGGGGCTCGATCCTAACACCGTCATAGGCACGCTTACCGACGAGCAGGTCGCCAGGCTGGAAGCCGGGGTGAAGGATCCCGTTAAACTGGGCATACCCTTCCACATGCTGGACAGGCGCGCGGACCCTGCGGAAGGAAAGAACAAGCACATAGTTTCTTCGATGCTTACGATAACCAAGAAGTTCGACATAGACGGGATGAGGAAGATAAGGTGCTACAAGGGCGTGCGCCACGAGTTCGGCCTGCCCGTTCGCGGGCAACGCACCCGTTGCAGCGGCAGGACCGGAATGACCGCGGGCGTGAGCAGGGCAAAGGCACAGGCCGCGGCGCCGAAGGGCGGACCCGCAGGAGCGCCGGGCGAGGCGAAGGCGGCGGGCACGACGGCGGCGGCACCCGCGGCGGGAGCCAAGCCGACCGCACCGGCGGCGGCAGGAAAGGGAGCGCCTCCGGCAAAGGGCGGGGCACCGGCGAAGGCGGCGGCACCGGCAGCGGGCGCGAAGAAGCCGGCGGAAAAGAAATAAAGCTGATCAGATGAAGCGACAAAAATCGAAATTCCAAACACCGCACAGGCCGTGGGTGGCGGAGAACATAGAGCGGGAAAGGGAGATGATAAACGGGTACGGCCTGCGCAGGAAAAAGGAAATATGGCGTGCCGAGGCCATACTCAGGGAATGGAGGGTCAGGGCGCGTGACCTTGCCGCGACAAGGAACGAGGCGGAGGAGAAGATACTGCTTTCAAAGCTGCACAAGCTCGGGCTCGTAAGCCAGAACGCCAACCTGGACGACGTGCTGGGCCTCGAGCTCCCGAACCTCCTGGAGAGAAGGCTTCAGACGCTCGTGCTCAGGAAAGGTTTCGCGACCACGCCGAAGCAGGCGCGGCAGTTCGTCATCCACGGCCACATCGCGGTGGGCGGGACAAAGACGGTCTGGCCCTCGATGATAGTCCCGGTCGCGGCGGAAAGCGAGATAAACTTTTACGACAAGAGCAAGGTCAAGGGCTGGCTGATGGCGGCGAAAGCCAAGCAGGTCGAGAAGGAAAAGGCAAAGGTGTCTGGGAAGGAAACGAAAGCGGAGGCTCCGAAGGCAGCGCCCGCTGAAATTAAGAAGTGATATTAATGGCTGAAGAAAATAAACCAACTCAAGACACTAAGTCGCCTTCGGCGACTTCAACAAAAAGCGCGCAGGAAGCGGCGCCCCAGGCAGCGCCCGAGCAGAGGCAGGAACAGCGCGGCGGCTTCAGGCGCCCGGGCTACAGGAGGGACATGAGGCCCACCACAAGCTTCGCTCGGCAGGCGGTGAAGTGGGGGATAGCCCACATCTTCTCGAGCGCGAACAACACGATCATACACATCACCGACGTGACAGGGACGGAAACGATAGCGCGAATAACGGCGGGCATGATGACCGACAAGGACAGGGAGGGCGGAGCGCCGTACCCCGCGATGCAGGCGTCATTCAAGGCCGCCGAACTTGCGTTCGCCAAGGGCATAACCGGCGTGCACATCAAGATACGCGCGCCGGGCGGAATCAAGAGCAAGTCGCCGGGCGCGGGAGCGCAGCCCGCGATAAGGGCGCTCGCAAGGGCGGGAATGAGGATAGGCCGCATAGAAGACGTCACTCCGCTGCCGCACGACACGTGCAGGCGGAAGGGCGGGCGCAGAGGAAGAAGGGTGTAAGGTTAATAAACTAAACAAAGGATAGAGAGATTAATATGAAAATAAAGTTGACTTCGGAACATAAATCAGTCAACACATTTTCATGCGTGTGATATGGTGAAGTCATGAAAATAAAAATGCTTTCGAAGGACGAGCGCAAACTACGCTTTATCCTGGAGGACGTGACGCCGCAGTTCGCGAACGCGTTGCGCAGGATAATGATGAGCGACGTCCCGGTGTTGGCAGTGGACAACGTTTCCTTCATCAACAACGATTCGGCGCTGTACGACGAGGTCGTCGCGCACAGGCTCGCAATGGTGCCCCTGTGGTTCGACACGAAGACGTTCAAGACGCCGGACGATTGCGACTGCGAAGGGAAGGGCTGCTCGAACTGCCAGATTGTTTTCGTCATAGACAAGAAAGGGCCGGCGTCCGTAGTGTCAAAGGACATGAAGTCGGCGGACACCGCCGCGGCGAAGCCGCTAATGGACGATATGCCGATAGCCGAGCTCTATGAAGACCAGAAGCTGAAGGCTGAAGCCACGGCAAAGCTTGGCGTAGGCAAGGACCATGCCAAGTGGCAGGCCGCGCGCGTCTGGTACGGTTATTTGCCGGTCGTGGAGCAGAAAACAAAAGTCACAAACGGCCACGAGGTCGAGCAGGCGTGCCCGCACGGCGCGATAAAGGTCATAGACGGCAAAGTCGAGGTCGGACCCGACTGCGACCTGAGCTGCCACGCTGACAGGGCGGCAAAGCCGGAAGGGGCATTTACTCTCAAGGGCGACGACACGAAGTTCGTGTTCACGGTGGAAAGCATCTCAGGCCTGACGGCCGAGGAAATAGTGATGAAGGCCGCGGACATTCTCAAGGACAAGGCAAAGGAATTCGGCAAGGAAGTCGACAGCTTAAAATAGGCTTTTCTTTTCACAAAAGAAAAGACCTATGGAAAAGAAAACTTCTTTAAAGCGTAACTGCTAATGTCTATTGCAGGGGTAGGAAAGCCTGGAAAATCCGCAGGACTTAAGTGCGCTTAAGTTAAGAGCTTCGGCGATGACTGAGGAAATCCTGTCGCTTAGTGCGTCCGAGTGTTCAAATCACTCCCCCTGCACCATACCGCTCCAATTTTGCAGCAGAGGCATTTGTACAGCAGCGGTATGGCGCACCTGCACCAATCGCCTTTTTTTCCCGAAAGAAAACGGCGCACCTGCACCAAATGCTTTTCTTTTGCGTGAAGGCGAAACCTATTTAAACGTTTGAAAGCGGTATATGGAAAGATTATTATGCCAAAACCGACAGGACCGACCAACCCCATCCTCAAGCAGGCGATAGGCGACCTCAAGGGAGCGGGGCACAAGTATAGCGTGCCCTTCGCAGTCGAGGTCGCGAAGAAGATGGGAAGGTCCACAAGGCGCAGGGTCGAGGTCGACGTTTCCCGAATAGAGCGCTACGCGAAGAAGGGTGAGACCATAATGGTGCCCGGAAAGGTGCTCGGCTCGGGAATCATCACGAAGCCCGTCACGATATCGGCCGCAGCTTTCTCCGCGTCCGCGATAGCGAAGATAGAGAAGGCGGGCGGAACGATAATGCCGATAACCGAGCTCATCGAAAAGCACCCGAAGGGGACGGGCGTCAAAATACTTTGTTGATATTATGGCTGAAGTTCGATTCGGACCCGAGATAGTGGATGCGGACGGTGCGGTCATGGGCAGGCTGGCCTCGCACCTCGCCAAGCGGCTGCTGATGGGTGAAGACATCATTGTCGTCAACGCGGAGAAGGCCGTGATAAGCGGCTCTCCAGAAGTGATAAAGAAAAGGTACTTTGAAAAGCGGACAAGGGGCGACAGGATAAAGGGGCCGTTCTACCCGAGATATCCGGACATGCTGTTCAAGCGCGTGGTAAGGGGCATGGTGCCTTACAAGAAGGACAAGGGCTCGGACGCGCTGAAACGACTGAGAGTTTACATGAGCGTTCCCGCCCAATACGCAGGCAAGGCGCAGAAGGCGTCCAAGCAGGCGGCCGACCTGAGGTGCAAGTACATGACGCTTGGCCAGGTGTGCGAGAGGCTGGGCGCGAAGAAGGAGAGGTGGAGCGCATGAAGATGGAAACCATCCAGCCCGAGCACCAGATAGAGCACCAGCCAGAGCAGAAGGCGGAGGAGCAGATAAGGGCGAAGATTCCCGCCACGAAAAAGGTGAAGATAATCTCCACGATAGGCAAAAGGAAGAACGCCATCGCGCGCGCGAACGCACGGCCGGGGACGGGGAGAATACTTATCAATTCCATGCCGATATCGATGATGAGCCCGGAGATAGCAAGGCTCAAGATAGAGGAGCCGCTGGAAATAGCGGGCGAGGCGGCAAAGTTAGTGGACATAAACATCAGCGTCGCGGGCGGCGGCGTGATGGGGCAGGCGGACGCAATACGGCAGGCCATCGCGCTCGCGCTGGTGGGCTTCGACAAGAAGCTCAAGGGACAGTTCCTGAGTTATGACCGAACGCTGCTCGTGTCCGACGTGCGGCGCAACGAGCCGCACAAGCCCTCGTGCTCCAAGCGCGGGCCGAGAAGGCACAAGCAGCGCTCCAAGAGATAAGATTTAAGAACTGAAAAATGAGTTTGATTACCATGATGATACCAGTCCGTTGCATCTCGTGCGGAAAGCCCGTGGGCCAGCTCTGGGAAACGTTCCAGAAAAGGACGGCGTCGGGCGAAGACCCCAAGAAAGTCCTTGACGAACTGGGGCTCACGCGCTACTGCTGCCGCGCATTGTTCCTGACGCACGTGGACATGATAGGCAAGGTAGCGAAGTTCAAGCGATGATTCCGTGAAAAAACTGCTCCTTATCGCGCTCGTCGTTCTCGTGGCAGGCTGTTCCATTCCCGGCGGGGACAGGGCGCTTCCGGGCGATACTGTTTCTGTTTACTACACGCTCAAGGTCGACAACGCAGTCATAGACAGCAACGTCGGAAAGACGCCGCTAACGTTCAAGGTCGGCTCGAACGAAATGATAAAGGGCTTCGACCTCGGCGTGGTCGGGATGGCCGCAGGGGAAGAGCGGACGTTCTCTGTTTCGCCTGATCAGGGCTACGGCATAAGTGGCACTAACCCGCTTGCGGGCAAGACGCTGGTCTTTACCGTGAAAATGGCCAGCATAACGAAGGCAAAATAGCAAGCCCAAAGGGGCCGCATTTAAGCTTTTTCTAATTACTAGTATCCATGAAAAGTTCGGAGTACCTGGAAAAACTGGGAATAAAGCACAGGGACCGCGATTCCGCCTGGGAAGAGATAGGCAGAGTGAGCGACGGAAAAAGGATGGACCGCCTTGTAAGGAACAGGCTAAGCGGCTCCTGGTACACCAAAATAGGCAAGCCCACCAAGGATTACTATAACGGCATAGGCGGGCAGGTGTACGAGATACTGCAGTCCGGCATGTACGAGGTCCTTGCCAAGGACCTGGACGGCATGGCCTCCGAGTTCAAGGGCGTCAAAAGGATACTCGACGCGGGCTGCGGCACGGGCGTGTGCTCCTGCTGGCTGGCCTGCAACTATGCGGATGCGACAGTGGAAGGGGTGGACTTTTCCAGCAAGATGCTTGAGCGCGCGGAAGAGCACAAGAAAAAGCTCGGGCTGGCGAACGTGACCTTCCGCAAAGGGGACATAGCCAAGCTGCCCTTCAAAACGGGCCATTTCGACGCCGCGCTCTGCATCAGCACGCTGTTCGAAACGGAACCGGACGTGACGCTCAACGAGATATCAAGGACGCTGGCCATGGAAGGGAAAATATACGCCGACAGCCACTGGAGCGGCCATGCCGCGGAAAAGGAAGCTTCGGTCGAGGAAACGACCCGGCTTTTCAGGGACGCGGGCTTTGACGTCTCCGTCTCCTATTCGGAAGCCCACGAGGAAGAGGGCATGATGGAGTGCATACTTACGTGGAAGGGCAAGAAGGTCGGCAAGCCGAAGCCCATAAAATTCCCCTACGCCGCAGCAATGCAAATGCGGGAGCAGTTCTGAACGCCGAAAGAAGCAATTTAAACTCTTTTATCCATCTTTGAGCGAAGGGCTCGTAGTCTAGCTTGGTATGATACCAGCTTGGGGATGACCTAAGCTCATGAAAGGTCGCCGAAATGCTGGCGGCTCCGGTTCGAATCCGGGCGAGCCCACCATTTACTTCTTGAGCAGTACCACGCGGCTGGGTTTGCTCTCACCGGCTATCTTATAGCCGGTTTCCTCGGCAAGGGCTTCGGAGAACTTGAGTATTTCGTCGTGGGAGGGCATGGCCTCGAACGGTAGCCTTGCCCGCGAGGCGCCTATGGGCATGAAGGCCTTGGGCTCCACGAACGTCGGCTGGGCCTTGCTGACCAGTTTCGCGAATTCCTTGACCGTGCCTTCAATATTGAAGTTCTTGGCTAAAGTGAGCCTGATAACAGTGCGGCATTTCATGTTCGGCAACAGCTCGAGTGTTTCCATCAGCTTTTGCCAGCTTGCAGGTTCAATGGGGTGCTGCGTCTTCTCGAAAAATGCCTGGTTGGGGCTCGTCACGGAGATATAGAGCTGGAAAGGCAGCGGGTCAAGCGTGTCAAGAACGTCGGGCCGCATGCCGTTGCTTACCAAGAACGTGGTCATGCCCCGTTTCTGGTACTCGGCTATGAGATTGCTCAAGTAAGGGTATAGCGTCGGCTCGCCATCAAGGCTGATGGCTGCGTTTGTGGGCTCCATGGCTTCTTTCAGATGCTGTTCCGAATGCTCAACTCCACCGAGACCGACCAAAAGCTTGCGTTGGGCCTCCAGCGAGCCTTCGGCTATGGTCTTGGCGCTGTCCATGGCGCCTTCCGGAGCAGGACGGAAGTAGGAGTGGTCGCGCCAGCAATGGGTGCAACGGAGGTTGCAGAGCGGTAGGCAGGGTGTCATCTGCAGGCAGCGGTGGCTCTTGATTCCGTAGAAGAGCTGCTTGTAACAGACGCGTTTCTCGCCTGTTTTTATGGATTCCTTGCACCAATGGCACAATTTGACAGCCGAATGGCCGTGAGGACCGAAAATGCGATAGTCCGCCTCCTGCAGGCGCTTCTGCTGGTCCTTGTTCAGCATATTGAGAGTGGGGGCAGAAGTCTTTATATAGTTGCCCGTGAGATTTGGGTTATCAAACTTGAGGTGATGTCTTATGGCAGAAGGAAGATGCATGAAGTGCAAGAAACAGGTTGAGATAGCCGAAGGGAAAGAAGTAATCATGAAGAACGGCATGAAGGCCATGTCGGGCCACTGCCCCCACTGCAAGACAAAGGTTTTCAGGATATTGGGCAAGGCTTGAAAGGCGTTTTTATAGCTGCTTACCCATTTAATTTTCATGAGGCTGGGTGCTGCTGTGAGACGTAATGCTTTGTTTTTAGCGGTTTTGGTCTGCGCAATCGCTCTTGCTGCACTGCCGCGCGGGCCGCCAACGGGGATGCCCGTGGAAGGCGGAGCGGAAATACAGGCAAGTTCCGACCTCACACCGACGGCCATTTCTTACAGCCCGGACGGACCGCAGACCGGCGACACGGTCACGTTCTCGACCACGGTATCTAACATAGGGGGCGCTGCAACAGGCTCTTCTTTCAACGTCGCATTGTACATAGACAACGTCAACGTGGGAACCGGGACCGCAGCGGCGCTCGCTGCCGGCGCGACCGAAACAGTCAACATAACGTGGACCGCCACGAGCGAACTGCATGATGTTTATATTTTGGCGGATTCCGGCAGCGCGATAGGCGAGTCCGATGAGAACAACAACCGCCTGAACAGTTCCGTGGGGGTGGACTGGCCCACACAGCAGCAGAGCAATGAGAGGCGCGGATACGCAAACACCGTGGGGCCCACAACGAACTACTTGATGTGGAGCAGGTCAATAGGCACAATCATAAACGGCTACACCATAGCCGTGGCGGACGGCAATGTTTACACGGGCGGCAGGGACAAAGTGGTTGCGTACAATGCGCAGACCGGTGCGGCCGTATGGAACTCTTCCACAGGCGGCACCTTCCAATACCCCGATGCGCACATCACCATAGCCAACGGCATCCTATACACAGGCACGGACAACACGGACAAAAAGATATGGGCCTTCAACGCCTCGAGCGGCTCAACCAATTGGAGCGTGGCGCAAGGCGGCAGCGAGTCCGGTTTCACCGCTTACTACCAGGGAACCGTTTACGACAGCAGCCCAGGCGTTTTGCAAGCCAGGAATCCGGCCGACGGCAGTTCGGCATGGAGCTCGAACGACTTTAGCGCCATCTGGAACTCGCCCGTGATAACCAATGATACGCTTTACTTCGTGACGTACAATTCCACGGCCGACGCGCTGAACGCGTTCAACGGGACGCAAGTTTGGATCAAGGACTTCAGTTTAATAGGGAACGTATACGGTCCGCCCGCGTACGCCTACGGGAATCTGTATTTCGGCACGTCGGCGGGAAGCGGTGACGTGTTTTATTCGCTCAGGGCGTCGGACGGCGCGACAAACTGGAGCTATGCTTACGGACAATACGACGCGGCTTCGGCCGCGGTGTTCAACCAAACGGTCTTCGTCGGGGCAGGAAACAGCGTTTACGCAAGGAACGCAATAACCGGCAACTCCTTATGGACGAAGAGCCTCGGGAGCTCCCCAGTAGCGGGACCGGTCGTATCCAGTAACGGCATAGTTTACGTGTCCACGGCCGATTCCAAAATATACGCGCTGAATTCTTCGAGCGGCTCCACAATATGGTCAAAGAGCACTAGCGGCATTTCGTACGCCTTGGCGCTCTACAACAACATGCTTTATGCGACGACGGAGAACGGGCTGATATACGGATTCGGCAACCAGCCGACCATAACATCTTCTCAAACGTACAACAATACCATCGTTGACAGGGATTCCGTCAGCGCAAGCACGGCGGATTCGGTGCCGCTTACTGTTAATCTCTCGAGCGGCGCCTCGGGCGTCACCGTCACTTTTAACGGGCAACTGACCAACCCCAGCGCGCTTTCCGGAAGCTACAGCATAGGCACCAATACCACCGTGAACGGGGTCGCGACCTATAATTGGAACCCGCCCTCGGACGGCAGCATACCGGCGGGCAAATACGTATGGAGCGGCACTGCCACAAGTTACAGTACCCTTGACAACTCTACCGTGTACGTTTACGGCGGACTCACACCATACTTCAGGAACAGCACGGGCAAGCCGAACACGAACACGAGCTACCAGAGCGGCGACACGGTCGAAGTGGACATGAACATCTCCGGCGACGGAGCCGAAACAACGGATAACCTGCTCGACTATTACAGTACCGCGATGACCGTGGAGCTAAGGCCGCCGACCGAAACGGCCGTTACTATGAACTTCAGCAACGTGACAAGCAGCGAGCTGCTCAATACAGGCACGATGAACAGCTCCTGTGACATTAGCGACGGATACTATTATCTGGCAATCAAAGAGCATCTTGTTCCATCAACCGTGCCCGAAGGGCCGTATTGCGGCACAACCATGCCGGACGGTTACAAATTGGGTTGGACGTGCAGCGCTGCCGCCTGCCCTGCGGAATCGGGCAAGCAGTACGTGATAAACGATTCCGACAGCATCGATTCATGCGGCGGCAGCAGTAGCGTCAGCGGCGGGTGGGGACAATCACCGAGCCATGACTGGATGCAAATGCAAAACTTCCCCATATATAATTCCGGCAGCTGCCCGGGCACAACCGTAACCGGCTGGACGTTCAATATCACGGGTTCGGTCAAACACTGGCACGGAAGTTACACGCTGGCGACGGAGAGCGGGACGTGGACGGCTGTCGCCAACGCAACGGCGAATTACTTTTTCACCAATGGCACGAGCAGGACGTTCACGGTGACGGCAGCGGCCGCTCCCTCCTCGAACACAACTGCGCCCGCACAGGCGAGCGGCGCAGGCTTCCTCAGGAACCTCTCGCTCGGCGCGCAGAACAACATAACCATCGATGCGGGCGGGAACACCCTGATAGTCAACAAGGGAACGGCGGAACACGTGAAGGTCAACATCAAGAACCTCGGTTCGGTCACATTGCAAGACGTGCAACTCGAGGCGTACGGCCTGCCTGGCAATTGGATGAGCCTCGACCCGTCGTTGTTCAGCAGTCTGGGACAGGGCGAGACCGTGACGTCAAGCGCGGTAATTACAATACCCGATACGGCCGCGACCGGAACATACACGTTCAAGTTCGAGGCGCACAATTACTATGCGAGGGCGGAATATCCGATAACGCTGACGGTCGTTGACAGGTGCGACCAGTGCCCGGCGTCGGGCGCCTGGAGCGAATGCGCGGACGGAAAGCAGACAAGAACGGCATACAAGTGTGGCAGCTCGACCGGTTACACCTGCCAGGAATTCACCGAGGAAAGCAGCTGTATCATGCAGGTCATAGTCAACAACCTGCCGCTGCTGGTCGTAATAGTGGCGATAGGAGCGGTGCTGCTTTACAGGTTCTACTGGGAAAAGCAACCGGCCGCCAAGCCTCACTTGAAGAAGTAGGAAAGCGCATCGGAGATGTCGTTGATTTCAACCACGGGGAGCCCGACCTCCTGGCTGATGTCCACGGTCTTTTTGGAATAGGTCTTCTCGCAGTAGACAAAGCCCGACTGCATGGAGCAGTTCTCGGAGGGCTGGACAAACGTTTCTGTTGATTCGCCCTGCGGCACCAGGAACAGGTCCGCGCCCGCCTTCTTGGCGGCCTTCGCCTTTTCCAGCACGCCACCAACGGCACCTATGGAATAATTTTCTTCAATCGTGCCGGTTATCATTATGTTTTTCGTCGGCTGCCTGCCTTCAAGTGCCCCGATTGTGGCTATGGTCAGGGCGGCGCCCGCGGACGGGCCGCCTATCAGGGTCGCGTTCTTCGCATCCACGCTGTAGATGAGATCAACGGTACTGGTGTCGATGCCGGTCAGCTCCTCGGCGACCGAACGCGCCGTTTGAATCGATTGCTGCGTGTCAACCCAGAAAAGCAAAACGTCAATATTCGCAAGTGTCTTGCCGCTGCCCTTCTTGGTCTCGACCGAAAGCGACGTCGCTATGCCGTTGCCGTGCGAGTCAACGGCGGGCACGGCCATGGTAACGACGTAGCCGTATTCCGGCTGCGGCGCCCTTTCGCGCGGGAGGGAACCCAGTATTAGCAGTCCGGCCGCCAGGCAGAATATCACGATTATGAGAAAAATGTCGACGGGCCTCAGCACGAGCACTTTTTTCGGCATAGAACAAATTAGGCGCTGTATATAAAAAGTCTCGCAGGCTACGGTTTATCGCAGGGGGCTAAGGCGGGGGGCCAGTCCTACCCTATCAAGCGCAAACGGACTTTATGGCGCGCCTATGCCTGCGGACGGTGCGGAAGGTACGGGAAGTCCCGGTATCCGACTGAGAAGCGCTGTCCTGCGGAGCGGCTCCCGCAGTGAAACGGGTCAGGCGGGGAACCGAGCAGCCCTAAGTTGCGGTTGTCGCGTTTGCAGGGTTGCAGCGTGGAGAAGGGTCTCGGGGTTAAACTTTTCGTGCGTTTCGCATCAACCAACGGTGCTCCCTGCACTACACTGTTTTCGTATATTTTTTCTAGTGATATTGGAAAGCAGTATAGTGCAGCCCTGCGCTCTTGTTCAGCCCCTCATTATTGAAGTTTATAAACGTCGGACAAAATATATCGCAAAGGTGCTGTGCTGGTGTTCGGAAGGAAGGGCTTTCTTATATTGTGCGCAATCGCGCTAGTGGTTTTTGCAGAACTGGCGCTGGCGGCGCCAAGCCAATATCAAATTACTTCCAATGTTACGACGGCCAATGCATCGCACTCGACCGGATTCCTTATAAACATAAGCAATAATCCGTCCGACAATGATAACATAACCAGCATAATAATCAACTATACAATGTTTACATTGTCAACAGCACGCCCCACGAGCCTTTCATGTGGAAGAGGCTTTGTAAACAGCAGCATAACGCTTCCAGGCACGATAAATTGCACGAACTTTACTGGTCAAAACTTCCTCAATAACAGTCAACAAACATGGATAAACATAACGTTCAACATCTCCGCGCCGAACGCGCCAAATACCACTGAAAACCAGTACGGCATCAACGTAACTAGCTGTAACAGCACAGCTAAGACATACTTAGGAGACAACTGCACGAGCGTTTTCTTCGGTATAGGTGTCATGGATGTTGATGTTCCGCAATGGTCCTCCAATTCGAGTGCCATCACATCGATTCTGCAGAGCACGGAGGGCACTTACGAAAAGTCAACACTTTCCAAATTCAACATAACTTGGACGGAAAACAACCAACTAAGCACCGTGCTTTGGGAATCCAACTTCAGCGGCAGTCCGCACAATTATACGATGTTTTCGTTCGGCAGCAACGTATACAGTTACAATGACACGCTGCCCGGAGGCAACTACTCCTGGTGGAAATCGTACGCCATCGATGCATCCGGCAACCAGAATGAGACCGACGTGTTCAATTTCACCATATACGCGAAAAGCCCATCCATGACTATGTCATTGTTGCCAGCTGGTTGCCAATATCCGAGCAGTTGCGATTACGGCACGGTATTAAACGCCACAAGCAATGTGACCTCAGGGGATGGAGATACGAACACAAACCTGACGCTCTATAGGAACAATACGATAGTGGTGTCGGTAGCACAAGGCAGTAGTGTGGAAAAAAACGAAGTAATCGGTGCCGGAATCTGGAACTATACGTTCATTTACCCGGGCACGCAAAACTACTCGGCGAGTTACATCGGAGGCGTAGGCGGAGGCTTCATTAAAGTGGCTCAGGTTGCTCCTTCGCTTACAGTGATATTATCGCCGAACATGACCTACGGGACGCAAACCACAGCCACAGGAACGGTCGTAACGGGCGACCAGAGCGCGAACACGTCGCTCTACAGGAACGGCACAATCGTGGGAACGAACAACGAGACAAATACGCTTGGCGCAGGCCTCTACAATTACACATTCCGATACAACCAATCGCAGAACTACTCAACGCTTACAGTGAAGAACTTCACTCTGATCAACAAGAGCAGCGCGCTTGCCGGTTACATGGACATAGCGTTCAACGGCACGGCGGCGAACAGCACCATGACCTACGGGATGATAAACACCACGGGATACTGCAGCGCAAATCTGGAGAACATCACGTTCGGCCTCTACAGGAACGGCATGAGCGTCGTAAACAGCACAGCCGCTTCTTACAGCGCAGCCTACGTATCCCAGCTAGCCATAGGGAACCACACTTACATCTACAATACAAGCGGGAACGCCAACTACTCGCTGGCCAACCTTACCAGGCTGCTTACCGTGCAGAACATATCCACAGGCATAACGATATACTTCAACGGGTCGACCACGACAAGCTTCGACACAGGAAGCGTGATAAACATCACAGCCGTCCTGAACGTCAGCGTCAATAAGACCCTGTACCTGTTCACGAACCTTACCAATTACACACAGAACAACAACATCTCCACGACCAACGTCTCGTCGTTCAGTTCAGACGGCATCTACAACGTGACGGCCTGGTTCGCAGGTGATGAGAACTACACTTCCAGCATTTCCACGTCCACATTGACGTTCACGACGCCCACCACCCCGTCAGCGCCTTCGGGCGGCGGAGGAGGGGGCGGCGGAGGAGGCGGAGCGGGCGGAACGTCCTCAAAGAGCATATTGTTGGACAAAATGCTTACGACAAAAAGCGCTTACCAGTCCGCGTTGTCGAAGGGCGATACGCTGTACTACGCGTACAGGGCGGAGAACCACACCATAAAGGTAGCAGAGGTCACGAACACCACTGCCGTACTTACCATAACGTCCAATCCGTACAACATGACGCTTCACATAGGCGAGACAAAGAACATAGACCTTGACAGGGACGGGACGGACGAACTGGCTGTCACGCTGAACAGTATCTCCAACTACGTGGCAACACTGACTTTCGCCAAGGCGGCCCCGCCGGCTGCGAAGCCGACGGAAAACAAGACGTTGCCGACTGAGAATGTGACCGGGAACGAGACCGGACAGCCGGTACCGCCAACAGCGCCGTTCAATTGGGTGCCCATAATAGCGGGAGCCGTCATAGTGCTGGCAATAGCGGCAGGATTGTTTTATTTCTACAAGAAGAACGGAAAGCCCGCCGCAAAAGGAAAGAAGCAGTAGCCGAACAGCCCTATATAAGATTTATAAGTAGCCAGAAGGCTATTCTAACAAAGAGGTGGTGCTGGTGGTTCAGAAGAATTTAGTTTTAGGAGTATTAGTTTTAGCGATAATTGCGGGAATGGCGAACGTCGCGTTTGCCTTCTCCGTAGGCAATCTTCAAATGACAAATAACGTGACAACTGCCACAACCTCGGACGCCACGAAGTTCAACATAACCATCACGGACAACCCGACGGGAGAAGACGTGACGTACATAGTGATAAACACTTCATTGTTCTCTTCCGGCGTGGGCGTTACAAACCTCTTTTGCGGGTGGGGCTTCACTAACAGCAGTACATATTCGGCCGATGCATCGACCATCGTAAACTGCTCCAATGTTACAGGCCATCGTTCTTTCCTCAACACCAGCGCGGGTCCGGCTTGGCTGAACATAACATATTCGCAGGTCGCGCCTTCCACGCCTAACGTAACGGCATGGCAGTACGCTCTGAACGTAACAGTAGGAAACTCAACAGGAGGCGGTCAAAGCAACTACACAGAAATAATCGTGAACGACAACGACGTGCCGGTCGTCTACTATTATTCCCCATCGACCTTCACGCCGGGGCAGGTCTACCCAGGAGCAGCAGGCACATCCATGTCGTCGACTGTTTCCTTCGTGTACGGGGTGACGGACAATAGCAACAATTACGGCGCGTGCTACGTCTACGGTAATTTCACGGGCGGGTCGGGAGCGTTCGCCAGGAACGCGTCTAACACGTCGGTCGTACTTGGCTCATACCAGCAGAATACCATAAGCGTGACGATGGCGGACGGAACTTATGTGTGGAACATAAACTGCTCGGATGCTGCAGGATACACAGCCTTCAACGCAACGAATCGCACGTTGTACGTCGATGCGCACACGCCAATAATAACCTACGCGGCGACCAACAACACGGACATCTTTTACTCGAACTGCACAGGCAACAAGATAATCAACATATCGGTGAACGCGAACAACGAGACAGGGTTGGGAGTTAACGCTACCGTATACAACACTTCGGGCCTGCTTTTCAGCGACAATGATGTGTCACTTGCCACTGGTGCACTTGCAGGTTCCGCCACCAAAGCCATGTATTACTCGCAGGGATATTACAGGGCGAACTTCACCATCTCCGCGATAGGATCGGGTTTTGTGGGCACGCCGATATTCATTACGGCGAGCGACGGCCTGAACACGAACAACAGCGTGAACCTGACGGGCTCGACACCGGTCATTTACGACATGACGGTGCCGACGGGACTGGGCGGAGCCACGAGCAACTTCTGTTATTTGGCTGATTTCGGAAACATATCGAACCTTACCTTTGAGAAGGTCGGGCTCGGCAAGATACTCTTCACGCAAAATGTGAACATGTCCACTCAGTCGCAGGGCGAAAAGCTGCAGCAGCTCTCGACTGCCATGGACATCGTTAACAAGACCATATACCTGAACTCGACTTATTTCTCGGAGCTGAACCTTACGGCAAACCTAACGATGTACAACCTGCTCTTCATGGGCATACCGAACCTTACCTATTCGGCGCAGGGCAGCACCGACGTCAATGCCTGTCCGACCTCGTTGTGTGGCAACATGAGCTGGACGAACAGCACGACAGGAGTGATAGGCGGGAACCTGACGTTCCAGGTGTCCCACTTCACTAACTACACAGCGGACGGCGACGCGCCGACCATATCCGCGAGCAGCCCGAGCGGAACCCAGACCAGCGGAACGGTCATAATAGCAGTGACCACCAACGAGAAGGCGCACTGCAAGTACGACACGACCAACGTGGCCTATTCGTCGATGGGCACTGACTTTAGCTCGACAGACTCGACCTCGCATACGGCAACGCTGAGCCTGACAAACGGCGCATACATCTATTACGTGCTGTGCGCCGACGTGACCAACAACACGATGACCACAGCGACCGCAATAAGCTTTAGCGTAGCAATCACCACCACGACGAGCGGCGGCGGAGGCGGCGGAAGTTCTTCGGCGGGCGGAGAGCCCACGGAGACGCAAACGCTGTCGGGCGTACAGGCGGGCTCTATCGGCACGGTGACGCTGACGAACACGCAGCTCGCGGTATCGTCGATGGAGATAACGGCGGCATCGGCCATACAGAATGGACAGCTGACTGTGACGCAATCGTCAAGCCTGCCCGCATCGGTTTCGAGCGCGGTCGGCGAGACGGTCTACAAGTACGTAACGATAAGCGAGAGCGGCATAGCGACCGACTCGGTCAAGAGCGCGAAGGTGAGGTTCAAGGTGGCCAAGAGCTGGCTGACCGACAACAACTTCAAGGCGGCTGACATGGTGCTGAGCAGGTACAGCGGCGGCGCCTGGACCGAACTGACCACAAGGCAGACCAACGAGGACAGCAATTACAACTACTACGAGGCGGACTCGCCGGGCCTGTCGGTCTATGCGATAAAGATAAAGACGGCAGCGGCGGGGACGACCACGGGCGGGACCGAAACAAATGAGACCGTAACTGGCGGAGGGAACGAAACGTCAGGCGGCACGGGCGGTGCGGGCGGAACAACAACGACACCCGGCTATGTCACGACCATAATAATAGTGGCCGTATTGGCAATCGCAGCGGGCGGCATCTGGCTCTACATAAACAGGGCAAAGGAGATAGGCCGCCTGCCCTGGCGAAAGAACGTCGGGTTCAAGTCAGCCGACAAGCAAGGCAAGAAGCCGTTTAAATATGTTGGCTGATTAAACCAAATTATGGCACTGAAAAACCGCGCCCTGCTTTTCTGGGCCGCGGGAGCGCTCTGCATGTTCCTGGCCATATTCTCGGCCACGAAGGCGAGCGGTGATGCGGCGCTGTTCGGCTACGTGATTTCCTTTCTCTTTACTCTAACTGGCGGCGTGTTCTGGATATCCATAATTCACATGAAGGAATGATGGTCATGGCGGAAAGCAGGTTCTGGAACGTTTTCAAGGGGAAGCCCATCATAGGCATGATACACCTTTCGGGCCGCAACCCCGTCCAAAGGGCGCTCGACGAGCTGGACATTTATGAGGAACAGGGCCTTGACGGCGCCATAATAGAGAACTACCACGGCTCGGTCGGGGACGTTTCCGATGCGCTGAAGGAAATCGGCAAAAGGAGATACCTCCTCTCGATAGGCGTGAACATACTTCCGAACGAGTTTGACGAGGCGTTCAAGCTCGCGGGCGAATACAAGGCGGAATTCATACAGCTCGACCACGTTGCGGGCAGCTATACCTCCGGAACGCTGAAATATGAATCGTACAGGAAGTTCAGGGAGGAATTTTCCGACGTAGCAGTGCTCGGTGGCGTGTGGCCGAAATACTATATTCCGGTAAAGGGCTCCAATCTTGAGAAGGACCTCAAGGACGGGACGGAAAGGGCGGATGCCATAGTGGTCACTGGAAAGGCAACGGGCAGCGAAACGCCGCTGGACAAAATAATGAAGTTCAGGGAAACCATAGGCAAACATCCGCTTGTGGTCGGCGCGGGCACGAACCCCGACAACATAAGCGAACAGCTGCGCATTGCGGACGGCGTGATAGTGGGCAGCTGCTTCAAGGCCGGTGGCGACACGTCATTGCCAGTAGAAAAGCACCTTGTCGAAAGGTTCATGAAAGAAGCGAGAAAATAATTCCGTTATCTCTTTTGCTATTCTTTTGGCCTTTTGTATTTTTGGTGCGAGGCTAAAACTATAAAACTTCCGTCTTGTTGAACTCGAAGGCGCGTATCGGGTATATCCTGTTGACGTCCTCGCGTATCGCGGCCTGCAGTTCTCCTGACGTAAAGGCTATGATGAAATCGTCCAGGGACTTCCCTTCCGCCGCTGCGAGTATCATCTCCTCAAGCCGCCTGCGGATGGCCTTCGCGATGTCGTCTGTGACGTGGCGGTTGCAGATGGCGATGGTCTTGACCCTCAATTTTCCGTCCGTGAGCTGCACGACTATGTTGGTGTCCAGCCGCTGCGTGTGGCGCTGGACTATCCGCGCCGCGAAGTCGCGCGTGCATTCGTGGCCGTCGAAGACGGTCTTGGCGATGCTGCCGCTAACTTCGGTTATCTTGAACCGCATGGTCATGTAGTAGCGCGACGGGTCGCCGTTCAGCTCCATGAGGCTGGCCGTCACCTTCCTGCCGGGCAGGCTGGACGGATCGGAAGCGAGCGCCTCGCCTAGCGGCTTCTCACCGAACAGCGCGGGCGAAATTATCGTGAACCACGTCTTTCCCTTGAGCAGCTTTGAGGCCATTTTCTTCTGCTCGGGCACCGCTTCTTTTTTCTCTTCCACTTTCTTTTCAACCGCTTCAGGCTTTTCGATGTCTTTTGCCATTTAAGCACCCTTTTCAACTATGAGCTTTGCGCGTTCGGCGTCGTATGCCCAATCTTCGGGCAGTTTGCCCGTATTACGGTAATATTTGACGAGGCGTCGCACCTTCGACTCTATCAGCTCCAGCCCGCGTATGGAATGGGCGTCGCGCTTGTTGCGCTCAAGGTGCGCGCGGAGACGGACAGCTTTTCTGAGAAGATTGAAGAGGTCCTGCGGTATGGACGGCAGCATCTTGTTAGCCGCTAATATTTGCGTCACGGTCTTCTTCGCGGCCGCCTTCACGGACGGTATTCCGTACTGGTCACGCAGCACAAGGCCTATCATGGCGGGCTGATGCCCGTCCTTTGCCAGCTTGATTATGAGCCGCGCGACCTCGTCCTCGCTGTAAGAAACCCATTGTGCGGGTACCATCGGCCGTTTGCTTCCGGCCTTTCCGTGCTTTCTTGCGTAAATTCTCGACAATCAATCACCGATACGGATCTGTCACTGCTTCGCAGCGGCAGTCTCGTGCCTTACCTCCATTAATTGGGAAGCTATATAAAGGATTATGCCGGGCAGCAGGAGCAGCGCGCCAACGGCAGCGATGTAGACGGTGTATTGTACGAAGCTCCCCAGTATTGTCCCCAGCATTATCAGCAGGGTTGCCGCAATGATGAGCAGGAAACTGACGTGCTCATAATGCTGGGCCTTTCCATTGCCCTTCAGCCACGCATTAAGGTTAAATTTCGTTCCTTCTGACATATCTTCCACGCTTTTCAATATCGTCCAAGGCTTTTAAAGCCTTTTGCGATGCGTTTTCGCTTCCTGCAGACCGGGCGAAGCCGTTCTCATAGGATTTCACAATTATCGGCCACAGGACATTTAAATGTTCGAAGTGGGTCGAACGTACGGCTTCGTGCAGCACGGCCAGGTCCGTCCCGAAGTCCTCGGCCCTTTTGGAGAAGCAGCCGAGGCCGAAATCTATCAGGAACAGCTTTTCCGAGCTTAATATCATGTTGCTTGTCGTCAGGTCGCCGTGGACGATGCCATGCGAATGGAGCTTGGCTATGCTTTCCCCAATTTTTGCCGCAAGCTCCTTGCGTTCCTTTTCGCCGCACGAATTAAGCAGCTCCTTCAAACGAGCGCCATCCACGAACGTCATGATTATTTTCGCGTTCTTCTCGTCAACGGCCAATACGGCGGGTACGGCTACGCCGGCGCGGCCCGCCTCGTTGAGAAGCCGCGCTTCGGCGCGCGTGCGCTCGAGACGGAGCTTATTATCAATCTGGGAGATGCGGTAGGATTTTTTTATCCGTTCCTTCACAAGGGCGGGCTTGCCGTCGTACTGTTCCTTATAGAGAACGGCTTCCGCTCCGCGTGCGATGATTTCCTTCATGAGTCCCATTTTTATGTCCGAACCTTAAATACTCTTTTGCTCCTTTGCAGAGCATATGAGAGTTATATGAGGTATTTTGATGCACGAACTTCTCGACCAGCTGGGCGGAATCGCGGACAGGATAAAGGGCGTGGAAGGAAACAGGGAAAAGCTCGGGCTTTTCCTGCGCGACGCGAAGGACAGCGTCGAACTTTGCGGTAAAGGCGTGATGGAAAAGGGCATGATAACGCCCGTCAAGACTGACAATCTTTCCGGCGCAAAGATAGCGGCGATAGACGGCGGGCTGAGCAGGCACGAATATCACGGAATGGACATCATACTTACAAGGGCGGTCGCGGCGGTCTTCGATTACAGGGGCGGCAAGCTCGACAAGGCGGATTATTTTCCCCACGCGATAGTCACGCCGAAAATAACCATAGTGTCGGACCCTTACTCGGACGAGGAGTTTTCCGTAAGCTCAAGCCTAGAGCGGCAGTTCGGGGAGATAGAGCTGGCGGGCACGGTCGCGCAGAAGCTGACTCCGACGCTGCTCCTCTTGGACGGCTCGGTCGTGCCGCACGGCAACGACAGGCCGAGCAAAACCAGCCCCGCCTGGCCCAGATACGTAGACGTCCTGGGCGTTTTCAAGCGGCTGTTCGACAACGCCAATCTTCTGGCGGGCTGCATAGAGGACTCGCGCAGCCGCCGCTTCTGCGAAATAATCGCCGAACAGGTGCTAGGCAACATAGACAGCCCGGCCGCGGCGGGGCTGGCCAAGATACTTGCGGGCACGCGCGACACCAACCTGCTCTTCCACATGCTCAAGCACGGCGAGCGGACGGCAATCTTTAGGTACGCGAAGGACGCGGACGATCATCCCATACTCTCGGATTTGGGCGAATACGGACACCGTATCTATTGTTTCTACCTCAAGACCGCGGAGTTCGACAGGCCCGTGCGCGTTGACTTCTACTCCGATAAAGAGGGACAAACGCTAACAGACGTGGCGGACAGGATAGCTTCTCTAATACTGGCGGTCACACCGCACGGTTCCTACGGCTTTCCCGCGCCGCTCATCGAGGCGGACTTTCGCGCCAAGCTCCAAGAGCGTGATGCCGATAGCCTGCACGACCAGCTCGTGGACAGGGTCGGAATAACGCCCAGCCTTATGAAACTGAGAAGGGAGCAGCGTCCGTTCTAGTCCGTGTAAATCGGTTTGCTGTAGAACGAGAAGCTTACGGCCGAAAGTTCCTTTGCGGGCCTGAACTCGACGTCGGTCTTATAGCGTATCTCCTCCTCCGAGGCGTCGGGCAGGCTGCAGTGGAGCTTTTCGTGGGTAAGCACCTTTTCTCGAGGCACGTCAAAATCCTTGCGCGTGGTCAGGAAGATGTCGCTTACGGTGTTCGTGTAGCCCAAAAGGCCCACGGGCAGTTCCTTTTCGTGGACGGTTATTAGGCGGCCGTTGCAGTAGACCAGTTCGCCGTCATGTGACTTTTCGGACGAATAGACGACGGAGTCGTTGCGTTCGTCAGAGTGGTAATCGGGCTTGCGCCTTTTCGGGCTCTCCGTTTCCTCGTCCAGATAGGAGACCGTTTTGCATTCCCCGTTGCCGTATGCGAACATAAGACTTATTAGAAAGCTAATCCTTTTAAGTTGTATGAAGAAGCGCACTCACCTGATATTCGCCGTTCTGCTTTTCCTCGTGCTGAACAAGATTTTTTCATTGCCGCTGGCTTTTGCCGTTTTTGCCGCCGTCGGCGCGATGGTGCCGGACATAGACCTCTTCACGATGGTACTGCACCGCAAGCTGCTGCACAACCTCTGGGTGCTGGCGGGCATAGTGCTGTTAGGCATGCAGACGAGCCTGATGGACAAGAGCACCGCAATAGCCTTTTCGATAGGTTTCGTTTCCCACCTGATAGCGGACGCGATGACGCCGATGGGCATAAAGCCGCTCTGGCCGCTCGGGCTGCCGCACATAAAGGGGCCCATCAAGACGGGCAGCTTCGCGGAGTGGGTGGTCGCCATACTGCTGCTCGTTGCCATAGGCTACGTGGCGGGCGTGCTGCAGATGCGGATAGCAATATAAATCGTTTTGGCCCATTGAGATTGGTTTGAGGCTAATAATTATGCATATTGAAGACGCTCCCGACGTAAAGGAAAGAATAACAAGGGTGGTCAAGGGCACGGGCATGGGCCACGTTAACTGCGAACGGCTCATCTGCTTCCGCTCGCGCGGCTCAAAGGGCTACGCCATAACACAAATATAATCA
>Ga0209777_10000717_pt1 | contig 52028 bp, 46 predicted proteins | sample FrelakmetHBP12HB_FD_187147 | JGI IMG/M metagenome (GOLD analysis project Ga0209777, IMG submission 187147) | Freshwater lake sediment microbial communities from the University of Notre Dame, USA, for methane emissions studies -HBP12 HB (SPAdes)... | ecosystem: Environmental > Aquatic >... | reverse complement strand
TCAACCCCGCAAGTGATGGCCATCGGCCTTGAGCTTTATGAAGCTGGCATTTTGACGGACCAGGACATGGCAGGAATGCCGTCCGATAACGAGGGGAGATTTTACTGGTTACTTGACAGAATTGTTCGGCGAGAAGGGATAGGAGATGTTTTGGCCAATGGCACTCATTGGGCGGCCCAACAGATTGGTAAGGGCGCAGAAGCATATGCTCATAATAACATTAAGAAACACGAGCAGCTGCCTCTCAAGCTTGGAATGCTGAATCCCGTTTATTTCCTTATGTATTCTACCGGCGAGAAGATAAACATTACCCAAATTGAAGGGAATTTCCCCCAGGCGCCTTTTCCTACAAAAGAGGAGAGAGAAGACTTTGTAAAGGATTGGATCCAGGTTCCTGATGAAAAGTTTAAGCAATATGTTCTGGACTGGGAACCACGCGGAGAGCGCTCAAATCCATATTACCCAACTGTTGAAATGTCCTGTGAAATTGTTGACTGGCAAGAGAAGATGCACCACATTGATGACGCCCTCGGGATGTGCGCCGGTTTGTCATCCTTTCCCCTGAAGCCTCCCTATCATATACACAATTACCCGGCTTTTATCTCATCAGCGACCGGGATCGATATGGATGAAGCGGGACTAACGCAAGTAGCCAAGAGGAACCGAACTCTGATTAGAGCCGTTAATGTAAGAAGAGGCATGAGGAGAGCTGATGAGAAGCCGCCTGAAGACCATTGGAAGAAGAGATTTCCTGAGCTTGAAGCTAAGCTCTTAGATGAGTATTACAAATTTAAGGGGTGGGATAATGATGGTATTCCTACTAAGGAGACCCTGCACGATTTAGGCATGGGTTACGTTGGCGAAGACTTAGAAGAGAGAGGGATCATTAAAAATGAGCAAAGTTAAGAAGAAAATCAAGACAATCAAGATCGATCTTGATAAATGCAATGGTTGCCGGGCATGTGAGGTAGCCTGTTCTGCCTTTCACGCTAAGCCAAAATATAGCAGCAACAATCCGGCCAGGTCTCGTATTCGGCTGATTCGTGAACCCCTAAGAGACGTATATCTTCCTGTATACGCGGGGGAGTATGCTAAAGCCGAATGCATGGGCAGAGACAAATATGTGATTGACGGAAAGGAATACGACGAGTGTGACTTCTGCAGGGCTTCCTGCCCCTCCAGGGATGTTTTCAAAGAACCCGATTCCGGTCTCCCTCTAAAATGCGATATGTGTGAAGACGATCCGCCACAAGAAAAGCCCTTGTGTGTTCAGTGGTGCATTAATGATGCCCTGACTTACGAAGAAAGGGAAGAGGAAGTAGAAGAAGAAGTGAAGCTGGAGGACGTGGAGATAGGATTGGAATCAATGGTAGACAAATATGGATTGCAGAAGGTAATGGATACCGTTGCCCGAATGTCAAGGAAGGAATAAGAGAGCTCTGAAAAACTTATTTTCGCTCTCTGATTACGCAGATTTCAAAAAACGATTCCAAAGATTTTTCTTTAGTTTCAATGCCTTTTAATCTGTGTAATCGGCTCATAATCGGTGTAATCAGGGATTTAAAGTAGAGGATTAAAGAAGATAATGGAGACTTTACCCTTAGCCCCCTTTAAAGTGGTAATAGATGGCATAAAAGAGGCGGGTGGAGACGCCGATAAATTCTGCTATCAATGCGGAAAATGCGATACGGTATGTCCGTGGAACCGTGTAAGAAAATTTTTTCTTCGCAGAATGATCAATCAGGCAAAATTTGGCGTGGTTCCTTTTGAATCCGAAGACTTATGGCTGTGTGCCACCTGCGGTAATTGTGTTCAGCGGTGCCCCAGAGGCGTAGAAATAATCGACGTTGTGAGGGCTATGCGCAGGCTGTTGGTGCCAGACGGTGTCGTTCCTGCAAGCATCCCCAATCTTCGGGGTGTAATGACAAGCATTGCCAGTGTAGGTAATCCCTGGGGACAGGAACCGAAGGACCGGGCAAATTGGGCTAAAGGCCTGGGGGTAAAGGAGTTCGGCGAGAACACGGAGCTACTCTATTTCCCCTGCTGCTATCCCAGCTATGACCCAAGATTAAAGAAGGTAGGCCAAGCGACGGCCAATATCCTCAATAAGGCAGGGGTAGATTTTGGGATATTAGGTTCCAAGGAGAGTTGCTGTGGTGAGAGCGTACGCAAAGCGGGCAATGAGGCATTATTCAAACGCTTAGCCAGGGAAAACATCAAAACGTTTATCGAAGCCGGGGTGAAGAAAATCCTTGTTTCTTCCCCTCATTGCTTCCACACCTTCAAGAACGAGTATCCCGAATTTAAGGTGAATTTCGAGGTGGTTCACGTCACCCAATATTTATTCCAGCTTATTCACGAGGGAAGACTTAAACTCACGAAGGAGTACGGGAAGAAAGTGACTTATCATGACCCGTGTTACCTGGGTCGACATAATGGGATCTATGATGAACCCCGGGAGGTCTTGAGGAAGATCCCCGGTTTGGAACTGAAGGAGATGGCTGATACGCGGGAAGATAGTCTCTGTTGCGGAATGGGAGGAGGCAGGATTTGGATGGAAACTGCAAAGGGTGAAAGATTCTCCGACCTCAGACTGGAACAAGCGATCGGGGTTGGGGCTGAGGTGCTGGCAACTTCCTGTCCGTATTGCATCAGCCAATTCGAGGATAGCAGGTTAACCCTGAAGGATAGTGAGGTCCTACAGATTAAGGACATCACGGAGATTCTCCAGGAAGTGATATAAGCACTGAAGAAACCTGATGAGGTGATAGAAAGTGGAAAAAGAACAAATTGAACAGCTTTGCAAAAGTTTCGCAGACAGTAATTTTGGAGACGTAATGGTTGTCGGCGGAGGGGTCAGCGGTGTTCAAGCCTCTCTTGATCTTGCCGCCGCGGGTTTTAAGGTTTACCTGGTCGACAAGGCACCTGCCATTGGCGGCCATATGGCCCAGCTTGACAAGACCTTTCCCACCAATGACTGCTCCATCTGAATACTTGCGCCCAAACTGGTCGAGGTCGGCCGGCATCCCAATATAGAGGTCCTGACGTATACTGAAGTTGACAGTGTAGAGGGGGAAGCAGGAAACTTCAAGGTAACGCTGATTAAAAAGCCCAGATATATCGAAGAGAGCAAATGCACGGGTTGTACGACCTGCGTAGAATACTGCCCGGTCAAATACCCTGATCCATTTAATCAGGAAATATCGAAGAATAAGGCCGTCCATATCTATTTCGCTCAAGCAATTCCCCTGATCACGTATATCGATGAAAGCTGTCTTTACCTTAAAGAGAAGAAATGTCGTATTTGCGAAGGAGTCTGTAAGAATAACGCCATCGATTTCAATCAAACGGCGGAGAAGGTAGAAGTAAAAGTAGGGGCGATCATTCTGTCTCCCGGCCTTGAGGCATTTGATCCTAAGGTGGGGGATGAATATCGCTACGGAAAGTTTGAGAACGTGGTAACCAGTATGGACTATGAACGGCTGATGTGCGCCACCGGGCCATACGAAGGTGAGATCCTGCGTGCTTCCGACAAGAAGCATCCCCATAAAATAGCCTGGATTCAATGCATCGGTTCCAGACAGGTTAACCCTCTGGGTGGTAACAGCTATTGTTCAGCCGTATGCTGCACCTATACCCAGAAACAGGTCATTTTGACAAAAGATCATAACGCCGAGGCAGAGTGTACGATATTCCATAACGATATTCGTTCCTATGGCAAGGATTTTGAGCGATTCTACCAAAGAACAGAGAAACTTCCCGGGATTCGGTTTATCAGAAGCTACGTATCAATAGTAAAAGAGAACCCGGAAACCAAGAATGTCACCATACGGTATTCTACACCCGACGATGGAGTAACAGAGGAAGAATTCGATATGGTGGTATTATCCGTTGGATTGAACCCTCCTGATGATGCGAAGGGCCTGGCAAATAAGTTTGGCATCGAGCTCAGTTCTCACGGATTCTGTAAAGCAATTCCTTCCAATCCTATGGGGACCAACAGGCCCGGGATCTTTGTGAGCGGAGGCTTCCAGGGTCCTATCGATATTCCCGAGTCGGTTTTTAGCGCCAGCGGAGCTGGCTCCCAATGTGGTCAACTCCTTGACTTCCGGCGGGGGAAGCTGACCAAAGAAAGGATCTATCCGCCGGAAAGGGATGTCTCCAAAGAGGAGCCAAGGATAGGAGTCTTTGTGTGTCATTGTGGGGCGAATATCGGAAGGGTAGTAAATGTTCCTTCCGCAGTTGAATACGCCTTAACCTTACCCAATGTTGTCTACGCTCAGGAACAGCTCTTTTCGTGTGCTGCTAATTGTGGCAAAGAAATAACAGACATCACAAAGGAAAAAGGCCTCAATCGAGTGGTTGTGGCTGCATGCAGCCCCAGGACCCTTGAACCGTTATTCCGGGACACCCTTCGGGAGGCGGGAATTAATCAATATTTCTATGAAATGGCGAATATTCGAGAACATTGCTCCTGGGTCCACTCTAAAGAAAAGGAAGAAGCCACACAGAAGGCAAAGGATATCATCCGGATGTCGGTAGCACGAACTTGCCATTTGGAGCCATTACAGGAATTTGATCTGCCGGTAAACAAGACGGCGCTCGTGGTGGGTGGAGGTATCGCCGGCATGACCTGTGCTCTCTCCATAGCCAACCAGGGCCATGAAGTTCACCTGGTGGAAAGGGATACAGAACTGGGCGGAACGGCACGAGGAATTCATTCCACCCTCGAAGGGCAGGATGTTCAGGCGTATTTGTGTGATCTTATAAGAAAGGTATATCAACACCCCTTAGTACATGTGTATGCTGATGCGACCATCACGGAGGCTACCGGTTATGTTGGGAATTTCGTAACCAGGGTGAAGTCTGAGAGAGGGGTCACAGAGATAAAACATGGCGCAGCCGTCATCGCTACAGGCGCTGATGTCTATAAACCTACCGAATACCTCTATGGGGAAGATGACAGGGTCATGACCCACCTGGAGTTGGAGGAGCAGATCAACAAAGGAGACGAAAAGGTAATTAACGCAGAAAGTCTCGTGATGATCCAATGCGTAGGCTGCAGAAATGAAGACAGAAACTACTGCAGCAGGATATGTTGTAGCGAGTCTGTAAAGAACGCATTGAAACTGAAAGAGAAAAACCCCAAGATGGATATCTACATTCTCTTTCGGGATATGAGAACTTATGGGTTGAGTGAGGATTATTACAGGGAAGCGGCAGGTAAAGATGTAAAGTTTATCCGCTATGAACCGCAGGACAAACCTCAGGTGGAAGCTGGCGAGTCGGAGGAGGGTCGGCCCGTTCTAAAGGTTACCTTGCCAGATTATATTTTAGGGAGCAAGCTTGAAATAGATGCCGATATCCTTGCTTTGGCTGCTGCCGTTATTCCCTCTGCAGGAAGCAAGGAGGTATCCCAATTATTCAAGGTAACTTTGGGCCCGGATGGTTTCTTCCAGGAGGCCCATGTCAAATTAAGACCTGTTGAGTTTGCCGCGGATGGCGTTTATCTTTGTGGAATGGCTCACTATCCCAAGCTTATATCGGAAGCGATCAACCAGGCTTATGGAGCTTCAGGCCGGGTCTTAACCCTTCTCTCACATGATACCGTCGTCGCCTCCGGCTCTGTTTGCGAGGTGGATGAGAGGAAGTGTATGGGGTGTGGGGCATGTATCTCAGCCTGTACGTATGGTGCCATAGAGTTTCGTGAGACACGACAGGGCAAAAGGGCTGTCGTTAATCCTGTTCTCTGTAAAGGAGATGGTCTCTGTAACGCAAAGTGTGCCACAGGGGCTATTCGACTCAAGCACTTTACGGATGAAGAGCTGTTAGCCCAAATTGACGCGGCGGCGGGAGACGCGTAGAAGTCTACGAATGAACAACGCCCGGAATGCTGACAAAAGAGGTGAGAACGAATGAGTGCAGGACTTAAATTTAAGCCAAGAATATTAGGCTTTGTATGCCATTGGTGAGCATACGGCGCTGCCGACATGGCTGGAGTTTCCAGACTGCAATATACAACTGAAACGAGGCTGATACGCGTCATGTGTTCCGGTAGAGTCGACCTGGAATTTGTGCTCCGGGCTTTCTCAAATGGAATGGATGGGGTGTTTATTGGTGGTTGCCGTTTAAATGAATGTAATTATATTACTCATGGAAATTACCATGCACTCAACATGGTGCTTCTCTGTAGAAAAATAATGGAACACATAGGGCTGAACCCAGAAAGGTTACGGATCGGATTTATGTCTTCTGCTGAAGGAATCCTGTTTGCCGAAGTGATGAGTGAGTTTGGCAACCAGGTGAAGGAGTTGGGACCCCTTGGCAAAGGCAAAGGTGAAGGAATCGACCAAAATGAATTAAAGTCCAAACTTGCAGAAATTACAAAGTTAGTCCCATACATTAAGGTGGTGAAAAACGAGAAGCTGGCGTCACATCTTGTCAACCCGGAAGAATATGACAAACTTTTCACCAAAGACGAAATAGACAAGTTATTCAGCGAAGTCATCTCGTACTATATCGACCCGGAAAAATGCCAGGCCTGTATGACTTGCGCTAAGAGATGCCCTGCAGAGGCGATTATAAGTGCCAAGAACCAGATCCACGTCATTGACCAAGAGAAATGCATAAAATGCGGAACTTGCTTTGATGTTTGCCCCCCTAAATTTCGTGCGGTGACGGAGATTGCTGGCGAGCCTGTTCCGCCTCCTATTCCTGAAGAAAAAAGAACGATCGTCAGAAAGGGTAAAGAAAAGAAAGAGAATTGAATTTATTCGGGATCTTCATCCGCATTCGTTTTGAAACTAATCCATCGTGCCGGGGCATCACCGCTGCTTGCTCGAAGGCTTCGGCGGGCAGACTCAAACGATGAAAAATGGTTCTCAGTTTAGGTATTTACGCTATGCGCTATGCTCCATGCGCTATGCTATTTTCTAATTACGAATAGGAGGTCATCGTGTCGCCGGTTAGCGCAACCTATTGGGGCATACCGGGCTATGCCATCTTCTGGGTCTTGTTCGCCGTCGCCATCGGCTTATTTGCGCAAAGGGCTTATTTCCTTTTTTGCCTGATGCGTCTGGGGAAGCCAGAGAACCGCTTCGACAGAATAGGGCAGAGAATCAAGACGATGCTGGTCGAGGTTGTCCCTCAGTGGTGCAGCCTGAAAACCGTCACGCGAAAGGACCTGTCCGGAATAGGACACGCTCTGTTATTCTGGGGCTTCAGCCTGTTCCTCATAAGTTACATCATCTTTATTGGCTTAGCCGGGGGTTTTGGACTTTCCCCGGTGATTGAGGGCACTACCTTTGAGACGATTTATTCTTCCATTCTGGATATTGCCGCGGTATGGGTCATCATCGTTTTAATCTGGGCAGCCATCAGGCGTTATGTCGTGAGACCGGAAAGACTGCAGATCAGCGCCGAGGCAGCCATTATCCTGATTGTGGTCTTCAGCCTTATGGTGCTCCATTTTTGCATCGAGGGCTTCGGCTTGGCTGGCTCCGGGAATACCACCGACTGGCCTCCTGTGGGGGCGGCGTTCGCTCGCTTCCTATCCGGCACCGGTATCTCAAAAAGCACGCTGATAGGGGTTTACCAGAGGGCTTGGTGGCTTCACTATCTGGTGATCCTCGGCTTTATGGTCTATATTCCCCGCTCCAAGCACCTGCACGTTCTTGCCTCCCTCGTCAATGCCTTCTTCAAACCACTGGGACCGAAAGTGATGCTTGAGCCCATCCCTGTTGAAGCGGAGACCTTTGGAGTATCGAAGATTCAGGACTTCACCTGGAAGGACTTGCTTGACCTTTATGCCTGTGCCGTGTGCGGTCGGTGCCATGCCAATTGTCCCGCCCACCTGAGTGGCAAGACCCTCTCGCCCCGAGAGGTCATTCATAACTTGAAAGAGCATTTGCTGGAAGCGGGCCCTGGATTGCTTGCTGGTAAAGCGGAGGCATCTTCGGAAAGCCCGGCCGAGACCCCGGCCAAGACTCTGATCGGTGATGTGGTCACCGAGGAGGAGATCTGGGCCTGCACCACCTGTGGTGCCTGCCAGGAGGTATGCCCGGTCAATATAGAACACATACGCAAGATCATCGACCTCAGGCGGAATCTGGTGATGGCGCAAAGTAAGATGCCGGAAAGCGCCCAGTTGATGCTCAGAAATATGCAGTCACGAGGACACCCATGGTCTGGAGTCCAGTCGATGAGGTTGAGGGGCGACTGGACAAGTGATCAGGAACTCAAAATATTAGCTGAAGGTGACAACGCGAATACCCTCTTCTGGGTGGGTTGCACCGGGGCTCTTGTTGAGCGTAATGTCAAGGCGACTCTTTCCATGACGAGGGTGCTGAAAGCGGCTGGAGTTCATTTCGCGGTATTAGGCGATGCCGAGACCTGCTGCGGTGATCCGGCACGAAGAGCAGGGTATGAGTTCCAGTTCCAGATCATGGCGGAACAAAATATAGAGATTTTCAAAAGCCACAACATTAAAGAGATTATCACCTCGTGTCCCCACTGCTATAATACCATTAAGAATGAGTACCCCGGGTACGGCGGCGATTTCAAGGTGGTTCACTATACCCAGCTCATTGCTGATTTAATCAGGCAGGGCAAATTGAAACTGACCAACGAGCTGAATTCCAAACTCACCTATCATGACCCCTGCTATTTGGGCCGTTACAACAGCGTCTATCTGGAGCCGCGCCGGATACTGCAGGCGATCCCCAAGGCAAAGCTTGAGGAAATGGAACGCTCGAGAGACACGGGCTTTTGCTGCGGCGGTGGCGGCGGACTCATGTGGATCGAAGAACAGCCCGGTACAACAAAAATCAATCAAATCCGTCTTGAAGACGCTCTCAAGACCGGGGCTGAGACTGTAGTGACCGCCTGCCCTTATTGTCTGCAGATGTTCGAGGATAGCATCGACCATAAAGGTGTGAAGGACTCGATGAAGGCAAGAGACCTTGTTGAACTCGTTGAAGCAGCAATGAAGCAGTCTTAATTGAGATTTCTGGAGAAATCCAGAAATCTCTGATTACACCGATTATGAGCCGATTACACAGATTAGAAGGCACTGAAACTAAAGAAAAATCTGTGGAATCTTTTTTTAAAATCTGCGTAATCAGAGAGCGAAGTTAGTTTTTTAGAGCTCTCTTAATAGGAGGGGAGTCGTATGAATACGATCGTCTGTGTTAAACAAGTACTTGACCCCGAGATACCACCGGCCAAATTCAAGATTGACCCCGAGGCGAAGAAGGTTATTCCTCCCGCCGGAGTGCCGCTTGTGATCAGTGTATATGATGAACGAGCAATTGAGGCAGCATGCCGGCTCAAAGATAAGCACAAAGGGAAAATAACAGTGATCAGCATGGGGTCAGCGAAAGCTTCTGACGTGGTAAAGCACGCCATATCGATGGGGGCCGACGATGGATTTGTTCTCCAGGATGAGGCCTTCGAAAACCTGGATAGCTTTGGCACGGCTTATGTTTTGGGGAAAGCGATCCAGAAAATTGGCGGGTATGACCTGGTTCTGTGTGGCCGACAGGCCGCGGACTGGGGCGCTGGTCAGGTTGGCTCTATTCTGGCCGAAATACTTGGCATCCCTGTCGTCACCCTCGCCTGTGATATTCAGGCAGTGGACAAGAAGCTTAGGGTAAAGAGGATGGTGAACGATGGCTATGAAGTACTGGAAGCTCCTATGCCAAGCGTGGTGACCGTCAGCAGTGAGATCGGTCTCCCTCGTCTTCCCGGTGGAATGGGCCTCATGCTTGCTCGCAAGAAGCAGATTCCGGTCTGGAAGGCGCAGGATATTGGAGTTGAGCCCTCGCAGTTGGACAAGGCGAACGCCCATACCGAGGTCACCGGTCTCTCTGTGCCGACCCGAAAAACCGAGTGTGAGATCATTGCCGGAGGTACTCCTGGCGAAGCTGCCGTCAATCTGGCTTCAAGGCTTGTTAAACTGATATGATGATAGAGTGAACGGAGGATATTCCAATGGATAGTCATAAAGGTGTTTTGGTTTGTGGTGAGATCACTGAAGGGAAATTGGCGCCAATCACGATAGAACTCCTTGGAGTCGGAAGAAAGCTCGCCAATGAACTGGGCGAGGACTTAAGTACCCTGTTGATGGGCAGCAATACAGGTGGCCTGGGTCAGGAGGCAATCGCCTATGGGGCTGACAAAGTCTATGTTGCTGAAGACAGTCTCCTGGATCAGTATAACTCCGATGCCTACACTCAGGTGGCGGCTGACCTTTGCCGGAAAGCGCTTCCTTCTATTATGCTTCTTGGCCATACGGATGTCGGTTGTGATTTAGCTCCCCGGCTCAATGGGCGCTTAGGGGGTGGGCTCGCCATGGATTGCCTGGCGTTATCCGTTGACCCGGCGACCAAGCTCCTGGTCTCGACGAGGCCTGTCTTTGGTGGTAACGCGCACGCCACAATGGTATCAAAGGCCGCTCGGCCCCAGATGGCTACTCTAAGACCGAAGACAGTGCCGCCAGCAGAGCGAAATGACTCCCGGCAAGGTAAGGTTATTCCTGTAGAAGGCAAGATCGACCCTTCGGCGCTTAAAGTCAAGGTTGTCGATCGGATAAAAGAAGAGGTGGAAGGGATCAAGCTGGAAGACGCTGAGGTGGTCGTCAGCGGCGGACGTGGTATCGGCAGTGCCCAAAACTTCGAGATGGTCCGGGAGCTTGCTCGCGTTCTGGGTGGCGCGGTTGGTGCTACGAGGCCTGCTTGTGACGAGGGTTGGACGCCGGTGACGCTCCAGGTGGGCCAGAGCGGAAAGGTGGTCAGCCCCAAACTCTACATCGCCGTAGCTCTCTCTGGCGCCATGTCGCATATCGCTGGCTGTTTGGGATCAAAGGCCATTGTGGCTATAAACAAGGATAAAGAGGCGAATATCTTCAGCGTAGCCCACTTCGGTATCGTCGCGGATTATAAAGAAGTCTTGCCTGCGCTGATCGCGAAACTCAAGGAGCTGCGATCGGCATAAGCCGCGGATTTGATAGAACCCTGGGGAAAAGGAAGGCTTCTCCATCCCTGCACGGGTAGAATTCTTAACCAACTATACTTCTGGCCAGGGCTTTATGGTGGTTAAAGAATATGTCGATGTGGAAACAGCTAAGCAAACGGGACGATCTGGCTTCGCAGAAATGGTGAATACCTTTAAGAAACAGCATAAACCAACGACACCGTAGAAGATAGCGCCCGGTTCAATCAAAGAAAGAACCCTCTCTATAGTTAAATCAAGTGATTAGAGTTCGTTTTCGGTCTTATTGTCCGGGGAAAATGGGAGCAAAGAGAGACATGGACGATCATCTTTCGGGGGCGGATGAAAAGGGTGGCCGTTGTTCGCGGTTGAGTCGTAGAAAATTCCTGAAACTGACAGCAATGGCTGGACTTTCTGTTGGCGCCATTGGGATCCATAAACAATCCGATTCCGCTCCCTCTGTTCAACCCGGTGACGCAAGCACTGCCAAGGGGAGATGGATTTCAACCTCTTGCTTGAATTGCCCTGCTCGCTGTGGAATAACCGTAAAGGTGGCAGGTGAGAAAGCCATACAGATCAAAGGGAATCGCTCATCTCTCATTTCGGAAGGTGAGATTTGTCCTCGCGGTCACATCGGCCTTCAGGTCTTGTATGACCCGGAGAGGATCCTTTCCCCTTTGAAGAGGTCCCAGCCGGAAAAGGGGAAGGGGATTGCTCCCCAGTGGAAGCCTATCTCCTGGGATCAAGCCATAGAGGAGATTGTTGGGAAGCTCCGAACCCTGCGTGATACCTTCCAGCCTCACCACCTTCTGCTCTTGTCCGGATTGAACTCGAGGAGTAACGAAGACCTGCTTTCACGGTTTGCAGAGGCCTTCGGCACACCGAACCTGGTCTCGGGAGACGGCCTGGATCGTGAGGCCGAAAAGACAGGGAACTGGATGGCAGATGGTCATTTTGATGCCTGTGCCTATGATCTTGATCAAACCAATTATTTACTCTCTTTCGGGGCGGATCTTCTTGAATCGACCCCGCCGGTTGCTCGTTGGCTTAGAAAGTGGGGCAGGCTGCGACGTGAAAAACCCACCCGAACCAAGGTCGTCGACGTCCAGCCCCGGTATTCGCTGACCGCCTCAAAGTCGGATGAGTGGATTCCGATCAAACCGGGGACCGATGCCGCCCTCGCTATGGCCATGGCCCATGTCATCATCAGAGAGGAACTTTTTGATCACAGCTTTGTCAAAGAGTGGACCGTGGGTTTTGATCAGTACCGGCAGATAGCCCTTCAGCATTATGCGCCCGAGACCGTTTCAAAGATCACAGGGATTCCGGCTGAAACCATCCGCAGGATTGCAGGAGAGTTTGGGCGAACCCGACCTGCCCTGGCGATCCCGGGTAAGGGAGCCATCGCCTGGCCTGGAGGGTCCTATACAAGCTACGCGATCCATTGTTTGAACGCGCTGGTCGGGAGCATTGATGTACCGGGGGGAATTCTCTATCAGGAATCACCGGGGTACCGGGCGGTTCCGAATGTCGCATATGATGAGATTGCAAGAAAAGGGTTTGAACAACCCTCTTTAGATCTTCACGGGACGGAAGGCTTTCCAGCAGCTCAGGTTGTCACGAATCAGGTCCCACGGTCCTTGCTGGAGGGGAAGCCTTATCCGATCAAAATGGCCATCGGGTTCAACAGTAATTTCAATATGACCGCCCCCGCAACAGGCCAATGGGAGGAGGCCCTCAAGAAGATCCCGTTTTATGTTCATGTCGCTCCATTCATCAGTGAGATGGCCGAGTTCGCCGATCTGGTCCTGCCTTCGACCACGTTTTTCGAGGAATGGGGATACGATCACTCTTCCCCTGGGGCAGGCTCTGCCGAAGTTAGGATCAAACAACCCGTCGTTCAACCGATAGGAGACTCAAAATCGATTGGAGATATCCTCTTCCATCTGGCTGAAAGAGTTCCGGGAGGGGTGACAAAGGCCTTCAAGGACGTGGGGGGCTCAGCAGAAGGCTTTGTCCGGTTTCGAACGTCCTCTCTCCTTCCCTGGGAGGAGTTTCTGAAGAAAGGGGTCTGGAAGGGTCCGGCTTATGAATACGGAAAATATCCCCGGATCTTCCACACCCCTTCCAAAAAGTTTGAGTTTGTCTCCGGGAACCTCCGTGCTCTCCAGATCAAAAAGGGAAGAAGCGTGAAAGAAGAGATCCCATCTTCCCCGCATTATTCGGATCTGAAATGGCTGGGGGAAGAGGGGCAATATCCTCTGGTCCTTTTTCCTTACCAGCCCCTTCTCACTTTTGGAAACGGGAGCCAGAACTATCCCTGGGCCCAGGAGATATTCCTGCCCCTGCAAGGGGTGGGGTGGGTGAGCCCTGCAGAGATCAACAGCGAAACGGCCAGGAGCCTGAATCTCCGGGACCGGGATGAGGTCTGGATCGAATCCCCCTTCGGTAAAATCCGGACACGCGTCAAGGTCTCCGAGGGGGTCCATCCCGGGATTGTTTGTATACCCTGCGGGCAAGGCCACACCTCTTACGGGAAGTGGCAGAAGGGGATCGGGTGCAATCCGAACGAGGTGATCGGGATTGATTTTGATGTTCTGAGCGGACAGTCCGCGTTTTTCAACACAAGGGTCAAAATTTACAAGGCATAGAGGGTAAGGCAGCGATGGCAAAATGGGGCATGGTGATCGATCTGGATAAATGTGTCGGATGCCAGGCGTGCGTTGTCTCCTGCAAGGAGGAGAATAACGTCCCCCACGGATCGCCCGAGGAGCAGAGGTCGAGGAGGGAAATCTACTGGCACAAGATGATTGCCGCGACAAAGGGGAAATACCCTTATGTCCGGACGGAGCTCATCCCCATGCCCTGCATGCATTGCGAACATCCCCCCTGCGTCACGGTCTGTCCGGCAAAGGCCACCTTCCAACGGGACGATGGGATCGTCGTCCAGTATTACCGGAGGTGCATCGGCTGCAAATATTGCATGGTGGCCTGTCCTTACGGGGCGAGGAGCTTTAATTACAAGGCGCAGGAGCCAAAGGCCTATCAGCGCCAGGACGAGCCTCCGGACCGCAACTCCTGGGCGCCCTGGCCTTTTCCTGTGAGAACACAGGGCGTGGTGGAAAAATGCACCTTCTGTTTCCACCGGATCGACCAGGGACTTAAGGAAGGGAAGAAGATCGGGACAGAGGTCGTCCCGGCCTGTGTCGAGGCCTGCCCGTCTCATGCAAGGACTTTCGGGGACCTGGATGACCCTCAGAGTCCGGTGGCACAACTCCTGGCGTCCCGCGCCTCTTTCCGGCTTCGGGAGGAGCTGGCCACACGACCGAAGGTCATTTATCTCTCACGGTGAAGGACTGACAGATGGAACGAAACTATTCAACGATTGAAGGGACGTCGAGGGGCTACACGGTTCTTGTGGCCCTGCTGGGGGGGATGGTTGGGGTCTTCATTGTGAGTTTCCTGGTGGCCTACCTCAAGGGTCAACAGGTGTGGGGGGTCAGCAACATCATCCCCTGGGGACAGCTCATCACGTTCTACATCTTCTTCATCGGTCTCAGCGCCGGGGCCATCATCATCTCCTCTCTCAGTTACGTGTTCAAGCGGGAGATCTATGAGCCCATTGGGCGAATGGCCGTCTTCATGGGGATCCTGCTCATGGTGGGGGCCATGTCCTTTGTCATGGTCGACCTGGGCAGGCCCGAGAAGGCGTGGCGGCTCTTCATGTACTTCTACCTCAACAACATGACCTCCCTCTTTGCCATCAACTCCATTTTCTACACGGGATATATCACGCTCATGATGATCTATCTCTGGCTGATCTTCGAAGGAAAGAAACGGCTAGCGGCCATCGTTGGAACCGTGGACGTCCTCTGGGCCATCGCCGTCCATATGGGGACAGGTGCCATCTTCGGGCTCATCGGGAACCGGGAGATCTTCTTCTCGCCTATCAAGCCCTTCGAGTTTCTTACGGCGGCCCTCACCTCCGGAACATCGTTGATCATCCTGACCGCAGTAGTGACCTTCAAGCTCACCCGGAGGGTCATTCAGGACGAATTGATCTTTTCGCTCGGTAGGCTTCTCACCGGCATAATTCTTGTCCTCCTGGTCATGGTTTTTTTCGACAAGCTGACCCATCTCTACTTTCCGAACCGGGAGGCGACGGTGTACCTGCTCACCGGGGACTATTGGTGGATCTTCTGGATTTTCCAGATCGGCATGGGGATCGTTTTGCCCCTGATCCTCCTCATTCACCCGAAGACGAAAAAGACCCTGCGCGGAGTGGTTTGCGCCGCTGCCTCCGTGGTCATAGGGGTCTTTGGAGAGCGGGCGGCTTTGGTCATACCGGGGACAGCCCATCCCCAGCCGTTTTTCCCGGGCAAGATCGAAGGACCATGGGGGGAACCAGGGATCTTTCCGATTACTCCCTGGGAGACCCTGCTCAGCCTGAGCATCGTTTCGTTCGTGGCACTCCTGTTTGTCCTTGGCCTGAGGTATCTGGAGATCCTGCCTGCCCGGACCGGCGAGCCCCTTCCGGCCGGCACAGGCCCGACGACCCAGCCAGGAAGCTCCTGATGTGGGAGATTTTTGAAAGGCGTGAGCATCGATCCCGCCTGGGCGGGATTCGGATTGAGTGAGATCCTGATGTCCGATACGGAGGAACAAAATTGAGGGCTATAGCCATTGTCATTGAGGTTTTGATCCTGATGGGGGTGATCTACTGCCTCTTCCTGGCCGCCAGGCTGACGATCCTTGATGTCGGCTTTCATTCGAAATACGACCGGTTCTTGAGATGGGCACTGGGGATTGTCGGCGCAATGGTCTCGGCATTTTTGATTGCCCATCTGACCCTGTTTTACCCCAAACTTCTACCTTAATCTTGGTTCGAGGAATCGACGTGGACCCGACCTATCTGCACTTTTGGGCAAAGCAAAACGCATATCTCCTGAACGTCATTTACCCTGTCAGCATTGGCTTTTGCTTAATCCTCATCGGGCTGGCCGGGCTTTTCGTCTATACCTTCCGGCAGCAGCATTACCGGTTGTGGCGCCTTGGAAAAGAGGAGGACTGTTCGGACCGGATCCCTGAAAGGCTGAAGACCCTTCTAAACGTGGTCTTCGGTCATGCGCGCTTCTGGAGAGAGGGATACCCGGGGACGATGCATTTTCTGATCTTTTGGGGAACACTCTTCGTCTTTCTGGGAAAGGGGATCCGGCTCTTTTCCCCGTTGACTGGATTGACAGCCCCGCCTCAGGGCGTTTATCTTTTTGCCTCCAGTATCTCCGAAGTCGGGGGAGGGCTCATCCTTTTAGGGGGGGTGATGGCCGTTGTCCGGCGGTTCGTTGTCAAACCGCCACGCCTCGATTCGAAACCCGATGACCACCTGAAATATCTCTGGGTCTTTGTGATCCTCCTCACCGGCTATCTGGTCAAGGGCTACCGACTGGCCCTTGTGGGTGGAAGTCTCCCAACCGATTCTTTCTCATGGGCGCCGATCAGTTCCATCCTGTCCCGGTTCATCCTCATTCTCCCTTCCGAGGCGTTAAACGAACTTCTCGTCTGGCACCGGGTCCTGATCCACGCCATCCCCGCAGTCGTTTTCTTTGGCTATATTGTTGTAAGCCGTTCCTCCCTCGAGCACATCTACCTCTCCGCCCTCAATGTTTTTTATCGATCCCTGAAGCCGAAGGGAGCCGTGCGGCCGATCCCCAATTTCGAAGAGGCGGAAACCTACGGCGTCACAGAGATCAAGGACTTTACCTGGAAACAGTTGCTCGATCTTGAAGCCTGTACCCGATGCGGGAGATGTCAGGACAACTGTCCGGCTCATCTGAGTGAAAAACCGCTCAATCCGAAAAAAGTGATTCAGGACCTCAGGGCCCACCTTCTCACCAAGGGAGGGACGATCATCCCAACCAACCATCCACCGGAATCCGAGCCGTCTCCTCTGGTGGGGGAGGTTATTTCAGAGGATACCCTGTGGGCCTGCACGGCCTGTCTGAACTGTTACGAACAGTGTCCGGTCTTCATCTCCGGTTTTGACAAGATCATCGACATGAGGCGAAGCAGCGTTCTAATGGAGAGCCGATTCCCCAACGAACTGAAGGAAGTCTTTCGGGCTCTGGAAAGAAAAAGCAATCCCTGGGGGGTTGAAAAGGGCCAGAGGGATGACTGGGCCCAGGCCCTCGAGGTGAAGACCCTGGCCGAGAACCCCGAAGTGGATTGGTTGTATTTTCCGGGGTGCTTTAAGGGGTTTGATGATCGAAACAAAAAGGTCGCCATGGCCCTGGTGAAGATCCTCCAGCGGATGGGGATCTCCTTTGGCATTCTCGGCCCTGAAGAGGGGTGTTGCGGGGACCCTGCCCGCAGGATGGGCAACGAGTACCTTTACTCCATGCTCGTGGGAAAGAACCTCGAGACATTTGAACGGTATAAGGTCAAGAAGATCCTCACGACCTGCCCCCACTGTTATAACACTTTGAAGAATGAATATTCCCAGTTTGGCGGGAACTTCGAGGTCGTCCACCAGACGGAGTTCCTCAAAACCCTACTTGATCAAAAAAAGATGACCCTGCATAACGGGTCCTCTCTGACCGTTACCTACCACGATTCGTGTTACCTTGGCCGTTATAATCAAATCTATGAGCCCCAGCGGCACATCCTGAAGGCGATCCCGGGCGTGACCTTAAAAGAGATGGAACGGTCCCACGAACGGAGCTTCTGCTGCGGCGGCGGCGGCGGAAGGATGTGGATGGAGGAGCACCAGGGAAAACGGATCAACGAGATGCGCGTGGACCAAGCCCTCGCCCTTGAGCCGAACGTGATTGCCACGGCCTGCCCCTACTGCCTGACCATGTTCGAAGACGGCCTCAAGGCAAGGGGAAAGGACGACTCGGTGAAGGTCTACGACATCGCCGAACTCGTCGAAAAATCCATGGACGATCAACCCAAGAACCCTTGAGCCTCAGTTCAGACTTTCTATGCAATCTTAAACCTTGATATTCAGAAGCGCACAGATGAAATACATCTATCCTTCCTCCAACATTTCCTTAAGTTTTTCTATCCTGGGATAAGACTCTGCCACCTCCTTACAAAACTCTTGAGCGCTTAAAGGATCAATAATGACATAGTTTTTCTTGGCCCATTCGATATAAGCGGGTTCTTTAACCGCCTTGCTAAAGGCTTCCTCTAATACTCTTACAATCTGAGGTGGAGTGTTAGGTGGGGCTTCAAGAACGTGTCGGGTCGTTACATAACTTATATCATACCCCAATTCTTTAAGGGTTGGAATATCCGGAAAATAAGGGCCACGAGGGCCACGCCTATCGGGAAGCACGGCGAGGAGCCTTATCTTTCCTGCCCTAATCCAGGATGGAAGTGCCGTAGCAAGACAGATAGTAAAATCAACATCTTTTCGGGCCAGGGCGGCAATACTTGAAGCTGAACCTTCATAGGGCATCCAGTTGACATTGATCCCCAGCCCATCAGCTAATAGAAGTCCCGCAAGATGGCTCGTCCCGCCTCTTACTGGAATCGCTCCCGTCAGAGTCTTGGTCTTAGCATCCTTCAGAAACTCATCGAAGGTTTTATAGGTGTCGGGAGGTACAACCAGCAGTTGATTCCCGACAGACCAGGCAAAGATTGGCGTGAAATCTTTAGTTCTAAAGTTGGTTTTAGACATGTTTTCGATAATGATGCTCCTGGGAAAGGTATAGCTAATTAAAGTATAGCCATCCGGCTCCGTCGTCTGAAATTTTTCGAAGGCGATCTTTCCCCAGAAACCAACTATGTTTTCAATGAAGACATCTACCCCCAGGTACTTTTGAACATAAGGTGCAATTTCCCGTACATCGGCATCTTCACCCCCAGGGCCCGTAATAATCTTAATCGTCTTTTTCGGAAAAGCAGCCCGGATAGATTCCCATCCTTCACGAAGATCAGGCGGTGAGATTTTGGCAATCTTTTGGGACAATTTGGTTCCAATGATCAATTTTGTAAGCGAAATCACAGCCTGGGTTGCATCATCAGCTTGTTTTAAATCCCGCAGGTTAGCCATCTTCATCACTTCCTCAAGAAATTCTTTTCTCGTCATCATATGACAACCCCCATTCCTTAAAATAATTCCTAATGATGAAATTCTCCCAAAATCCTCAAAGGGAATGCACCTGAATACAGAACGGAACCTTCAATTTCCAGAATGATTGTTGAAACAAAGGGGATATGGAAGTGGGCGATCATTGAGAATTAAAACAAACATCTTAGGAATTTCCCTCCGTTTAAAATAAAAAAGCCGAACCTACCGGAGGTTCATCCTTCAGCAACTCGGGCATCTTATCGAAAGACCCGCCGCATTCCGCCCTCTTTTTACGAAGAGTTTTGCTTTATCGTCGGATGAGCCAGTTTAGTTAATTTGATTAAATATCAAAAAATGTTGAATTTGTCAATTTTAAAATAGTCTTGTGAAAATTATCCTTTTTCAAGATTTACCTTTGATATCTTGGATACCAACAAGGACGTGACCACCGGATAGCGATTGCAGTGCCTGATTTGAAGGCCGATGTGCCAGCGGCGATCGAATCCCTTCGAATGGGGTTTTTTCCGGTGCCAACGTTGTCTCTCAGGGAGCCGTCAACCTCTTACGCGATCCGGGGAAAGAGATTGCGGGTCGACCTGTTGACCCCGGCCAGACGGGGAGGGACGGCCCCGGTTTTTATCCGTCGACTCAATGCCGCTGCCACCCCGCTCAAATACCTCGATTATCTCATCGAAGAGCCGATCCATGCGGCAATGCTTGCTGGCTCTCCCTGCCTGGTGAAAGTCCCGCAGCCTGCTCGGTTTGCGCTGCACAAACTGATTGTTTCCCGGGAGCGCGACCCGACGGTTGCCGCAAAGAAGAAGCAAGACATTCTGCAAGCCAATCGCCTGCTCGCACTATTACGCGAAGATCGTCCTGGAGAGATCCGGTTGGCCTGGGAGGCGATGGCAAAACGTGGATCAATCTGGGTTAAGAAAGTCAAAGCTGCCTGAGGCGGCGTTCCACGTCCGTTGTTTGTCCCCAACGTAGAAGCGACCAGACGTTTGGCTCTGCAAAATGTAGACCCAGGCTTTCATAACTAAAAGGCCAGGGCTCTTGCCTGGCCTTGGTTTTTTTGGCTCCCCGGGCAGGACTCGAACCTGCGACCTAGTGGTTAACAGCCACCCGCTCTACCGATTGAGCTACCGAGGATCAATAATACTATTTTACACAAAATCACCAAAATAGCAAGCCCAAATTACAACGCTCCCAGGGCAGTGCCAAATCGGAGGTCAGGAGAAATGCCTGACCCATTACGATTGTTCCGTTCATCGGCGATGCCGCAAGGCTCTCGAAAGAAAATGGCTTGCGGTTACATATCGATCATTCGACCAAATAGGCAGGCAATATTTTCTCGCTTTCAAGCGAAAAATGATGCATAATGGAATCACAAAAAAGTTGTGCAGGGGCCTTTAGGCTTGTATCTTAATGCTCGCCAGAGCTCTAAACAACTTCTTTGCGGGCTTTTTTATGGTCAAATCAATGCCGGTTCGGAGGAACTGAAATGGCACTGGTATCACAGAAAAACCGGAAGAAAGCTCGTGTAATGAAAATCAAGATCGAAGGGGAAAGGAATAACGGACAGGAGGTGCGCGTCCGCCATGAAACACTTTCTCAAAAGAGGGAACTGTCGACGTGGAGTTGGCATGAAGAATTTACGGTAGAATGGAGCGAGACTTTCCTAACCAAGAAAAGAAACCCGAGAGGAGGAGGACGATGAACATTTACGTTGGAAACCTATCCCCTGACGCAACAGACGATATGCTTCGGGAGGCCTTTGAAGCCTTCGGCCAGACAACATCGGCCAGGATCATCAAAGACAAATATACCGGCCAGTCCCGGGGGTTTGGTTTTGTGGAAATGCCCACCCAGGCTGAGGCTCAAGCGGCAATCAAGGGCCTTAACGAAAAGGAGCTCCTCGGCAAACAAATGAATGTGAGCGAAGGACGCTCTCCCGGCGGGAAAAGACCCGGAGGACAGGGAAGATCCGAAAGGTCAGGAGGGCGAACGGATTACAGTGGGCGCAGGAACAGGTACTAAATAGGGCTTCACAAAAACGAGGTTGCGGGTGATGCAGCAAAGAAGGCACGGGAAGCCGCGCCCTTCAAAACCGGGCCATCTGCGGCATCCCAAGTATTATAAAGTCACCTGCTCAGGTTGCGGAAGGGAAGTTGTCACCCCGGTTCCCCCGCCCAACGACAAACCATTACTCTGTATGGAGTGATTCAACAAGAAAGAATCCTAAGGAGGAAACATGAACAAGAAACTTTACGTAGCCAACCTCCCTCCCCAGGCCAGCGAACCCGAGATCAAAGCCCTTTTCGAAAAAGCTGGAAGTGTTATGTCTGTCAAGATCGTCCGGGACCGGCAAACCGGTCACCCGGGAGGCATTGCCTTTGTGGAGATGTCCACACAATGGGAAGCCCGGAGAGCCGCTTCCATGCTGAACCGCCAGGATTTCATGGGGAATAATTTGCAGGTGAAAGAGGCGAGGGAAGCCCGCGGCTTTAGAGGAAGGTGAAAGACTCATGGAGGATGGAAAGGGGGGGCCATGAATAGGGAAAGGCTTGAATGGATTGCGTCAGGATTAAACCAATACGTATTAACCAAGTCCGAAGACCATATTCTCAAAACCGCACTGGAAGACTTCGGCAAGGACCACGTACTGACGGAACCTCAAGAAGAAAAGCTGGAGAGCCTCTACAAAGAGAAGTCAAAATTGATACCCAATAAGAAAACTTCTTCCCCTGATGAAAGCTCGAAAAAGACAGGACTACGCAAGGTTCGCTGGAAACCCATTTAATAATGGGCAAACTTCACGGTTTGTGGGAGTTAAAACCTCATTTTGGCCCCCGAAATCGTCGCCCAAGGCCTGAAATCAGCCGCCTTGTTCCGCAAATCATCCACGACATCAATTTGTTAAATCGATACGACCCGGCCGGCACTTCCACCGGCGAGAGAAATGTCCTCAGAGAAAACTGGTAAATTAATTGCCATTCCGGGACAGGAAGTGTTAAAATTTGTCACCTGTTCAAAACTTGGCGTTTTGAAAAATCTTGAAAATCATGTCGTTAGGAGGCATGATGTATTCTGGCATTGAAATTGCTGATAAATATTCGAATGGGTCAAGAGGGAATCACTGTCATTTCCAATGCTTCAAAAGGGTATAGGCTCGAGCAAACGAATAACGAAAATGATACGATCCCGCCCCTGCACCCTATTAACCGAAAGGAGGTACGATTTCATGAAGCGAATGTCTTTTCTTATGGTTTTCCTGTTCTTTATTGTTGGCCTGCCGTTTGTTGCTGCGGCCGCGGATGTGAACATCAACATCAACGTTCCCCCGCCTCCGCCGCCTGCACAAGAAGAGCCCCCACCCCCCGAAGGGGTCCAGGAGGCGCCGCCGCCTATGCAATTTGCAGTCCCACCTGATATGGTGGTGGTGCCAAGCGGAGGAACCGATGTCTATCTGGTCCCGAATACGGTAGGTCTTTATTTCTACAATGGCTTCTGGTATCGCCACCACAGAGGTTATTGGTTTAGGGCTACCGTCTACCAGGGACCTTGGATAGGTGTTGAACGAGCTATCATCCCGGGTGCCGTCATGGTGATACCGCCTGATTACGTTCTCGGTTTGCCACCGGGATATCATCGAATACACTACAATGACTTTCGTGGCCACTGGAGAGACTGGGGACGTACTCACCACTGGGACAGTCATCCCTGGTATAGAGATCATGCCGAGCATCACTGGGGTGGTAGAGAATTCTACAAGGTACCGGCGGGACATCGTGGTCCTGACGTCCACCGTGGTCCCGATGTTCACCGTGAGGGAGTTCATCCTGGAGGCAAACCCGGCGACAGAGGCCCTGTTGAAAAAGGTGGAAGGTACGGCGGACCGGGACCGAAAGTGGAGCCAGGTGAAGGCCATAGAGGGGGAGGCCCAGGTGGCCCGGGCCCGAAAGTAGGACCAGGTAGCGGTCCTGCTGGGGGAGGCCCAGGTGGCCCGGGAACGAAAGTAGGACCAGGTAGCGGTCCGGGTGGTGGAAGCCCTGCTGGTCCAGGACCCGGTCCAAAAACCGGCGGACCGGGAACGAAAGTGGGGCCCAGCGGCGGTCCGGGTAGCGGAACTCCGGGTGGTGCCGGTCCGGGTGGTGGAAGCCCTGCTGGCCCAGGACCCGGTCCAAAAACTGGTGGCCCGGGAACGAAAGTGGGGCCCAGCGGCGGTCCGGGTAGTGGAACTCCGGGTGGTGGATCTCATGGCGGCGGAAGTCCAGGCGGTGCAGCGCCTAAAACCGGTGATCCTGCAAGCCCCCGGTAAATTCGTCTTAAACAATCGCCAGGAAATGGTTCAGTCCTTGCCCCGATTCGGGGCAAGGACTCTTTTTTAATGTCGGGACATCCATACCAGTCTATCTGCAAATGATTGCCTCGCGGTTCCTCATATTCTTTTTCGCGCAATGACCGACACTTTTCCATAGGCCTTTCTTCCCACCGATTTGACCTGTCTGCTCTCAAAACCTCTTGACATTCTGCGTCCAAAGCTTATGATGGACTAAGAGATGGTGCTGTCGTTATGCAATTCAGTGCCCACCAGGGTGATCGAGGTATGGAATTCGAAATCCCGCGCTACGCAAAAAGATCGAAACCATTAGATGCCGGGAGAGGACACTTTTATGGCTAATTTTGATTCTGTCGTTTGTCCTCGGTGCAAGGTTGGTTTCGCTCCCGATACCGTCCTTTGCCCAATCTGCAAAATCCCCCTCGCTTCTGAGGAAGAGTTTGAGGATGAGTATGAAGAGACTCCGGCACCGGTTATTCTTGCTGATGATTTATCGTCTCTCGAAAAGCTGCGGACAGGTGCCACCGACTGGATTCACCATCTTCAGGACAAGCTGGCAGAAGCGGGAATTCCGCATCGGATAGAGCTGTCCGAGCATCGCCTTACGGTTTGCTCAGTCTACGTTCGGCCGGAGGATCTGCCCCGGGCAAAGGATATCGATGACAAGGTCTTTGCACAGGAGGTCCCCGACGCAGAGGGAATACCCCGCGCAGAGGAGCTCGATTTCTGGTCTTGCCCGGGTTGTGGCAGCCGGCTCGGGGAGAAAGACCTCGAGTGCAGTAGCTGCGGCCTCGTCTTGTTCCCACCCGAGGGCTGGAGATGCCGCAACTGCAACGTGCTCGTTGAAGTTGGTGTTAAGGTATGTCCTCACTGCGGGGGTCCCATCGCCTGGAGCGAGTCATAGCGCCGCCTATCAGGAAAGAGAATTCGATTCAGCCCTGAAGGTTGCGTAAACCAGAAGGTGAGAGATGGAAAAAGATACTCTTATCCAGGAACTAAACCTCCTCTGGGAGCCGGTTCGGCCCTACCTCGTGAGGCAGATCGAGGAACTCTACGGCCGGCGGGACGGCCACATCCTGGAAATCGGCCCGTTTTCGGGCCTCATTTTTGCTCTCGCCCAAAAGAATGTTGACCGGAGTTTCCTGATTGCCGCTTTCCCACAAGAAGCGTTCCTTTCGTGCCAGCGTGAAGCCCATCAGCTTGGACTCGAGAACCGGGTCAGGATCATTGAAAGCGATAGCTCTTTGATGGGTGTTGCGAACGACAGCGTCGATCTGGCGATCTTTCGAGGCGCTCTCTTCTTTCCTTCCCTCTTCCATGTTGACTTTGGAGCCATTTACAGGACACTGAGGACGAAAGGAATTGCTTTCGTCGGTGGAGGGTTCGGGAAGTATACCCCGTCCGAAGTCATTGGCCAAATCGGGAAGCGTTCGGAGCAGCTCAACACTGCAATGGGGAGAGTGAGGGTGTCAGTGGAATGTGTGCGGGATCAGCTCAGGTCAGGCAACCTCGAAGGAAAGGTTGAGATCAGCACTGACGGCGGCCTCTGGGTGGTAATGAAAAAGTAATCTCCTTCGAGAATTGTGCGAAATTTTTCCAAATTCTCCAATCTTCGTTTTTTCCGCTCTTGACCTCCGAGAGGGTCTTACCCTTCGAGGCGAATACGCATGCTAACAAAATAACCCCCCATATGCACGCTGTCTTCTCTTTTTCTTATTTTTCCTCGAGGAGTTTGAAGATCTCCAGGCAGAGCCGGCCGAACTCTTTTTCAGCCTTCACCTCCATGGTGCGGGGTCGTGGAAGATTCACTTCGATGGCTGCGATCATGCGGGCCGGCCTCGGGCTCAAGACAATGACCCGGTCAGCCAGAAAGACGGCCTCCTGGATCCCGTGGGTGACGAAGAGGACCGTCTTTCGGGTCTCCTGCCAGATACGGAGGATTTCCAGGTTCATCTTCTCCCTCGTGAAGGCATCAAGGGCACCGAAAGGCTCGTCCATCAGGAGAAGCTGAGGGTCGTGAACCAGGGCCCGGCTGATGGCAGCCCGCTGCTGCATCCCCCCCGAAAGCTCGTTGGGATAATTTCTCTCGAAGCCTTTGAGTCCCACCAATTCCAGAAGCTTCATCGCCTTCGGATAATAGGACCGTCGGTCAAGGCGGAGGATATCGATTGGGAGGAGGATATTGTCCACGATAGAGCGCCACTTCAAGAGGACGGGCCGCTGAAAGACCATTCCCACATCTCTCGTTGGATCGAAGTCCTCTTCCGAGGAGAAGACCATCTCTCCATCCGTCTTGCTCAAAAGGCCTGAAATGATCTTAAGGAGTGTTGTCTTGCCGCATCCTGAGGGACCGACAAGGGTGATGAACTCTCCCCGGAAGACGTCAAAGCTGACATCCTGGAGAGCGCAGACTTCTCCCCCCTGGGTCGGATAGATCTTTTTCAGATTTTGAATACAAATGAATGGGTTTCGAGTGCTCACAGGGATTCCACGAATCGTTTCAAAACAGAACAGGAAAACACTCTCCTCTACCCTTGACAGAAAAGGAACAATGGTCGAGGCTTTTTCTGTTTGGCCTTGGATCCCAACCCTACTTTACCGGGATGGGCAGAGCGATCTTGGTCAGGAACTCATTCGTATACATGTCACCCGGCTTCATGTCCACTTTGAGGTCCCGGTACTGGGAGATGATCTTGATCGAATCGGCCATCTTCTTGTCATCCACCCAGCCAATCCCATTCTGCTGATAGCGGGTCGTCCGGAAAAGGTCGACGATCAACTTCAGGTTGTCAAGCATCAGGGGCTTGTCAATCTCGGGCCGATATTTGGCCATGGTATCGATGGCCTGCTCCGGGTTCTTCAACGTGAACTCCCATCCGCGAAGGCTCGCCCGCACAAAGCGCTTGATGAGAGGACCGTTCGCTTTTGCGTACTGGTCCGTGACGATGATCGCATTCGAATAGACGTCCACCCCCCAATCCGCAAACATCATATGCTTCACCTTGTCCTGGCCCATGGCCTTATAGTAGAAAGGGGCACCGGAGTAGAAGTCGAAGATCACGTCCACCTGTTTTGCAGCGAGGGCGCTCTGCTTCGCCTCGGCACCGATGTTGACAAAGGTGACGGAATCGGGATTAATTCCGTTGGCCGTGGCAAGGGCAGGAAAGATGGTTCGTTGAGCATCTCCGGGAGGAGCCCCTATCTTCTTCCCCACGAGGTCCTTGGGGCTCATGATTCCGGAATCCTTCCACATCCACATGCAATAGGGACTCCTGTCAAAGAGCATGGAGACAACCTTGACGTTGGCTCCCTGGGCACGGGCCACAATGGCAACGCCCGTATCGACGATCCCGAACTCCGCCGACCCCACGTCGATCTTTTTCACCACATCCCCGGACCCTTTTCCGGGAACGATATTGACCTCCAGGTTCTCTTCTTTATACCAGCCCTTGTCCTGGGCGACGAAATAGGGCGAATGATCGCCAACGTAAAACCAGTTCAGATTGAGGGTCACCTTGTCCACAGCCGTAGACGGTGTGACCCATCCCAGAAGCAAAAGCGCCATGAACAGCCCCATCGAGAAGAACCTTCCCCCTTTTTTCATTTGATCATTCCTCCTTTCAAATCGTTAAAAATCCCTCCCAGCTTTATGTCTTCATCTCTCCGGTTACCGATATCTCTATCTCCTCATCTCCCCACCTTTCCATCTTCGGGAGGATGGATCCGCTCCCGCCGCGCCAGAGCGTCGGCACGGCGAGTCCCTCGATCCACCCTACTGTTTTTTCTTTCTGCCTACTGCCTTCCGCCTTCTGCAGTGCGAGCGAGGCGGCCTCGCCCCTACTGTCTCTTTCTCTCCGCTATGCCAACTGCTTGCTGCTTTCTGCCTTCTGCGCTGGAGCTGATTACACCGATTTAAAAAACGAGATTTCACCGATTTTATTCGTCCATCGTCCATCGTCCATCGTCCCTCTGCCTCCTGCCTACTGCCTTCTGCTTTCTGCTTTCTGCCTTCTCCTATTTTTCTTCGTCCCTCGTCCCTCTGTCTTCTGCCTACTGCTTTCTGCCTACTGCCTTCTTCTTTTCCTCATCTCCCTATCCTTTATTCTGTCTCTCCCAGGGCATCAGCGTCTTTTCCATGATCTCCACTGCCCAGAAAAGCCCCATCCCGATGACCGTGATCAGAATCAAAGAGCCAAAGATCGCTGGCGTCGAGAGCGTCGTCTGGGAAGAGATGATCACCGATCCAAGACCTTTGTCGGAGGCAATGAACTCTCCGACAATGGCTCCAACGACTGCGGTGGTGGAAGTGATCTTCAATCCCGAAAAGATGTAGGGCAAAGAGTTGGGAAGCTGGATGAGGTTGAGCTTCTGCCACTTCGTTGCGTGAAGGTGGTTCACCAGGTCAAGAAGGTCTTCCTCGACAGCCACAAGCCCTGTGGCGGTGTTGATGACCATGGGGAAGAAGGAGATGAGGACCACGATGAGGATGTTAGGAAGAATTCCATATCCGAACCAGACGAGAAAGAGAGGGGCCACTGCGATCTTGGGCAGGGTATTGACAAACACCAGAAACGGAAGAATCGTGCGTTTAAGCCATTCGGACCAGACAATCGCGATGCCCAGGATGACGCCTACAACAGCAGAAAGGACAAAGCCTCCCACCACCTCGTAGAACGTTGCGAGAAAGTTTAAGGTCCATCGATACTTCGGTTGAAAGAGCGTCTTGACGGCTGAAAAAGGGGTGGGCAGGATATATTCTTTGATCCCCAGCAGGACAACCCCGAAATGCCAGATCAGGAGCACGGCGATAAACATTGAGATGGTCTGGGCGTTATTCTTAAGCCACTCGGCAAGTCTCAAAAGGGAGCTCCTTCATCTTCCTGGAGAAAGCTTAGCTCCTGTTTTTCGATCCCACGGCGCACCATTTCCTCTGTCAACCGGAGGCACGTTTCCATGTCATCGAGGTGGCAGAGAGAGGAGGGGGAATGAGCATAACGGATGGGGATGCCCAATGAGACGGAAGGAATCCCCGATAGTTCCTGGGAAATGGCAGCCGCATCGGTGTAGGAATGGCCGAAGCCCGCCTGGGGCTGGAAGGGAATCCCCTTTTCCCGTAACATCCGCAAGGCAATAGCCTTCAGCCCGGGATGGATGAAATACCCTCTCTTGGCCGATTCGAGGAAGTCTCCCAGGGAGAGGACGACTCCTCCTCCCAGACGGACCGGGGCGCTGCTCGCTGGACTCTCCGGAGTGTCGGTTGCCAGCGCAACATCCAGAGCCATGAACCAGTCAGGTCGTGTGAACTGGGCTGCTGTTCGCGCTCCTCCGAGACCTCGCTCCTCCTGAACCGTACCGACAGCCCACAGAGTTCCTGGAAAATCCCCGTCTGCAAGCTTCTCGAGGAGGGCGACCAGAACGGCGCAGGCCGCGCGGTTGTCGATCGCTTTGCCGCAGCAGTAGTCAGGGTTTTTCCACCTTCCGAAGGGCACCTCAAAGCCGATGGGGTCACCGGTGGAAATCCCCATGCTCCTCACCTCATCTGCGCTCCCTGCGCCCACATCGATGTAGAGGCTTCGGTGCGGAAGGACCTTTCGCTCTTCTTCCGCCATCATCAGGTGGCCTGATTTGATTCCTATCATGCCCGAAATGGAGCCAATTCGAACCCGTGTCCCGGGAAGCCATGACTCGCTGAACCAGCCCAGCTTATCGAACCGTATCGTTCCCTGAGGATCGATGTCACGGACGATGCACCCGATTTCGTCCATATGTGCAGAGACTGTGACGGTCAACCCCGGCCTTCGCCCTCTCTTTCTTGCGTAGACGTTGCCGTTCACTCCCACCTGAATCTCATCGGCAAGAGAGAGAAATCGGTCTCGAAGGTACCGAACTACCGGCTGCTCATGTCCTGCCAGGCCATTGAGAAGGGAAAGGTCTTCCAGAAGTTTCGCCAGATGTTCTTTCATGAATCGCCCTCGCAGGTTTTTTTCGCGGTCAAAGTTTAACCTGAGCCGCACCTCCTTATCCCGCCTTTGAAGGCGGGGCTTCAGGCGGCCGAACGGGCGTTGCCGGGGCAAAACCCGGCGATATTATAACACATCAGGTCCCACCGGGCGAGAAAACTCGAAGCTCGCCGTAACCCTTCAGTGAGGACGAATCATTCGAAATGACTCGAACGCCCCGAATTTTCAAGTGGGCAATGTTATCAGTTTACTACACACTGAGGTCTGAGAATTCATCTCTAACATTTTCAAGAAATGTCTTCCCTAAAATCTCTCCTCCCCTGGTGGGAGGGGAATAAGGGGAGGGGGGACCAAAGTGAAAAAATCCCAAATATGTTTGGCTAGACTTCCTTGCAGTATTCGATTCATTCGCTGCCGTTGGTATCCTTCACTTCCTGAAAGTTTGGGTTGACCAAATTCCGCAATTTGGGTTGTGACCCATGCTGACCGTCTCATTGCAGCATTGAACAATTTCCCTGAGTGTCATTCAATCCGGCTGGTTGTTTTGAGATCTCCTTTTCTAGCTCGATGGGATAGATCTTGAATTTTTCTCCACCAATGATTCTTTGATCCGGCCTTGACAGGCGGTCGCCTTTTTCGTATATTCAGCTCATCCCAAGGTGAGTTTTTTCACGATGAGGCAGAAGCGGGGAATAATGAAAAAAGTCGTATGCATCACTGTTTTTTTGTTTATCGCCACACGCTTGCTTCCGGTCTCTGCCATCGCACAGGAGATGCTTCCCGAGACGCAAAAAGTCTTCGGGAAGTATTCTGACCGCGTGGTGAAGATCCAGGTGGTGGAAAAAGATTCGGGCGCGAAGGCCGTTATCGGTTCCGGTTTTTTCGTCAACCCGGAGGGCCGTATCGTCACGAATTACCATGTCATCTCCAAGCTGGTCCTCCATCCTGACCGCTATCGCGCCGAGCTGGTCGAGACAGCCGGCACAAGCCGGGGTCTTCTCATAATGGGCGTGGACGTCATCAATGACCTTGCCCTGGTCAAGGCTGAGGTGAACGACGCGCCCTTTTTCAGGATAGCGTCCGGGGAGCCCGAGCAGGGCACGCGCCTTTATTCGATGGGTTTCCCGCAGGATATCGGCTTGAGCATTGTCGAGGGGACCTATAACGGTCTTATGAAGTACGCCATTTATAAGAAAATACATTTCACCGCGCCGATCAACCCGGGAATGAGCGGAGGCCCGGCGATCAACGCCTCTGGCGAGGTCGTGGGCGTGAACGTCAGATCGAGAGGACAGGGAATCGGTTTTCTCGTTCCAGCCGATGCCGTGGTGAGGCTCTTGAAATCAGCCGGCCCTGCGAAAAGGGACCCCCAAAGCTTTCTCGAAGATATCCGCAGCCAGATATTGGCCCACCAGGACGTTTTCTTCTCGGACGACCTCATCAAGTCCGGCCAGACGGTCCGAATTGGCGACTACAGGCTGCCTGGCGAGCTTTCCCCTTTCTTCAAATGCTGGGGAGATTCAAATCATCCGGAGAACTTCCCTTACCATACTGTGGACCACCGCTGCTCCACGGACGATTACATCTATATCTCTGGGGAGCACTCTTCAGGGGTCATCACTTTCAGCCATCGTTATATCACGAACGACGGGATGAACAGTTTCCGCTTCAATAACCTGTATTCTGAGTTTTTTCAGGGATGGAAACATTCCATGTACGGCGACGAAGAGGAGGTCACAAGGTTTGAGTGCAAGTCCGGGACCCTGAGACGCGGCGAGATCAGCTTCAAGACCGTATTCTGTGCACGGGGTTATAAGAAACTGAGAGGCCTCTACGACGTTGTCTTTAAAGCGGCAGTCCTCGGCTCGGACCATTCCGGGCTCGAAACGGAACTCGATATTTCAGGAGTAAGCTTCGAGAAGGCGGTGGGTGTGACAAAGGGATATCTGGAAATGATCACATGGGAAAAATAGCCTTTGCTGAAATCCTCGACAGGAGAGGCAATATCAGAGAGCGGGTAAGAATCGATTCCTTTCCCGCTACGATTGGCCGCGGCTACACCAATGCCGTTATCGTTGACGATCGCCTCGTCAGCGTGGAACACCTCAGGCTTTCTCTGGACAGCGAAGGCGGCATGATCGTGGAAGACCTCAACACCGCCAACGGCACATGGCTGTCAAAGTCGAGGGAGCGGGTAGAACGACACAGCGTCCCGGCCGGCGGTGAAGCGCTCATTCGCATAGGCCAGACAGTGATGAGGCTGCGGGGGGACGACTTCGCCGTCGGGCCTGCCGCCTCATCCCGGGCATTGTTCGGACCTTTCGGCAGATTCATCGAGAACGGCCCGATCGCGTTTGGGATCTTCGCCGCGGGTTTCGGCCTTAACGTGCTTGCGTTTGGCCAGGAAATAAGCAAAAAGGTCATCTGGTCCGACCTGACCGGCATGTCCCTTCTTCTTCTCATCGCCTTTGCTCTCTGGACCGGCTTCTGGTCTTTCCTCAACCGGCTTGTCCTCCACTCATTCCGTTTTATGACTCACCTGGCGATATCGGGGATTGCTTCCATCGCTTTCCTTACGCTGATCGTTGCTTTTCAATATTTTGAGTTCATCTTCTCGGCGGCGACGGTGGTCAGGGTTGCCCAGCCCGCCGGTTTCGCCGTGATCTTTTCACTGCTCCTTTACGGTCACCTGTCCGTCATGTCCGAATTGTCCGGCCGGAAACGCATGCTCACGTCGGTCCTGATCAGTGCAGCCATTCTCGGCATCGTCTTTCTTGTCAGCTATACGAGAGAGAAGGAATTTTCGAACGAGCTCCGTTTCTCCTCCGTGATGAAACCGCTCGGCCGCAAATGGGTGAAGATGGTCTCATCAGACGAGTTCTTCGGTGACCTGGGCAAAGTCAAGGCAAAGATCGATGCCATGGCCAAGGAAGGCCCCAAGGACAAGACGGTAAAGGAATAATGATGCCATCACAAAACCCACGTCAATCAGGTGATTGCATGAGCCTGATTTCTCCTCATGTAGTCTAAAAATTAGGGGAGGACTGTCTTCAAATTTTTTTTGCAGTGCTGGGCTACACTCTTCCTTCCTGTCTTTGTGACTCCCTTTTCTTGACATTCAACCCCGTTTTGGCTATATTCAACTACCCCTAAAGCGGCCCCTCATCAAAAAACATTTTAGAAGAAAGGAGATTGACAATGCGACTCTTCACACGTTTTCTTGTGGTTATCCTCCTCGTCAGCGTGACCTGGATCTGTGGCCTTGCGGTTGGAGCTGGTACAGCCGCCGAATCGGCGAAGCCTGCATTCGCTTTGCCGACCGAGAACGTCACGATCGAGGTCTGGTGGCATGAGTACGGACCCTTCACCGCCTACGTGAAGGAATTGATCGAGGCGTATAAGAAGCTTCACCCGAATGTCACCATCAATGCCACGATCGCCTCTTCGACCGATATGAATCAGAAACTGACGGTCGCTCTCGCAGCAGGAACGGGTCCTGACATCATGGATGCCGATGCTTCTTACTACGTGGCATATTATTCGAAGGGCGTCCTCGAGCCCGCCAACCTTGATGTCTTCGGCGTCAAGAGCTACCAGGAACTCGCCGCTCATTACGTCCCCGGTGGTCTCGCGTCCGGTACGTTCGACGGCAAAATCTACACCCTGCCGTATCAGGGCAACTCGATGAGCCTTTTCATCAATAACAAACTGTTCGCTGCCGCAGGTCTCGATCCAAAGAAAGATGCACCCAAGACATGGAAGGACCTCGTGGCTCTGTGCCCCAAGATCAGGAAGGTCGAAGGCAAACGAACCGTCCAGAAGGCATTCGAGTTTCCCTACCACAGCCCGCGCTGGCAATTGCAGGACTTGCAGCCCCTGACCGAGCAGTTCGGGGGGAAGATCCTGAGTGATGACGGCAAGACGGCATACCTCAATAGTCCTGAGACGTTGAAAGCGCTGACCCTGTGGCGGGACGTGACCAGGGCGTGTGGCGATCCCAAGAACACCAAGAGCACGGCCAGCAACCCGAACCAGGACTTTGTTGACAGCTTCACCGCCATGTGGATCACCGGGCCCTGGGCAACGCCCCAGGTCCAGGCTTCCCCGATCAAGAACGACTTCACGGTCGTGGGGCTACCGCAGGTCGATCCCTCGAAGCCCCATACGATGGTGTACGGATGGGCGTGGGGCGTGAACAAGAACAGGCCGGAGAAGAACAAGATCGTCGCATGGGATTTCGTTCGGTTCATGCTCTCCAAGCCCGATGAATGGCTCGCCAAAGCCGGTTTTGTGCAACCCGTCAAGGGAGTAAGCGAAACCGAGGTCGCCAAAAAGTTCCCCTTCTTCAATGTACACATGAAGGATGTTCAGACGGCTACGTGGTACATCCGGTCCGAAAACGTGAACGAGATCGCACAGACGGTCGGCCGCGCCGTGGATAGCGTCGTCTACGATGACGCCGATCCGAAAACGGCCCTCGATGCTGCGCAGGCCGCCGCCGAAAAAATCCTCAAGAAGTAATTTGGGACGATTCGTGATGAACCCTGCAGGGGCCCCCCCCTGCAGGGTTTCATTTTGGGTAGAGAGGTGCGTTTGGGCGCAAGTGTCTCAACGAAATCCCGTTCGCTCTGGAAACCGTTTCGCCTGAACATCGCTGCAAAACAGGCCCTTTTCGCCTATGTGATCCTCCTGCCGACCCTCGCCATCATCTTCATCTTTCGCTTCCTTCCGATGCTTCAGGCATTCTATATCAGCCTCACCGAATACGACCTGATCCGGCCTCCCAGGTTCATCTGGTTCGCCAATTTCATCGATCTCGTGCAGGACCCGCTCTTTTTGAACTCCGCCCGCGTCTCGATCACCTACGTGGTCTTCAGTTGCGCCCCGGTCTGGGTCCTTTCCCTCGCCCTGGCCATGCTCTTCGACCGGGAGATCCGGGCGAAGAATTTCTTTCGCTCCGCAGCATTCATGCCCGTCGTCATGCCCGCGGTTGTGAATGCCGTGGTGTGGACGTTCATGTATCACCAGGACGGGGTCGTGAACACCATCCTTGGGTGGTTTGGCCTCGACCCGATTCCCTGGCTTCGAAGCAGCAGATGGGCATTGTGGGCCGTGATCGTGATCGGCATCTGGCGCGCCACCCCCTACTACATGATTATCTTTCTCGCAGGCCTCCAGGCCATTCCTCAGAAATATTACGAGGCCGCCCAGATCGACGGCGCAAATCGCTGGGGTCAGTTTCGACACATCACCCTGCCCCTCCTCAAGCCCACCATGCTGCTCGTCATGGTGATCAGCGTGATCGTCGCCATGAAGGTCTTTGCCGTGCCCCTCATCATGACCGGCGGAGGACCTGCGGACTCGACCCGGGTGCTGCCGCTCTTCATCTATCAAACCGCATTCGAGTTTTTCAAGATGGGCCGCGCGGCAGCCATGAGCGTCTTCCTCTTTGCAGCCGTGATGATCTTTACGGTCTTCCAGATCCGGCTCTTCTCGCGCGGGGAGGATCGATGAAACCCCGATCCTTGCGCCGCCGCCATCCGCTGGTCACGTATCCCCTCCTCTTCCTGATATCCTTCATCGGACTCCTGCCCTTCTACTGGATGCTCTCCTGCTCGTTCAAGATGAACGAAAAGATGTTTCTCATGCCGCTCCAGTGGTTCCCCAATCCCATCAACTGGAGCGCCTACGGGGATGCCTGGAAGGCTCAGAACTTCACGCGCTACTTCCTGAACACGGCCTTTGTCGCCATTGCCATCACGCTCGGCAATCTGCTCCTGGCGTCCCTCGCCGGCTACAGCCTCAGCAAATTCCGCTATTTCGGCCGCGGTGTTTTGTTCCTCCTGATCCTCAGCACGATGATGCTGCCCCTGGAAGTGACGATGGTGCCGCTCTTCCTGATCGTCAAGAAGTTCGGTTGGCCGAACACCTATGAGGGGCTGATCGTGCCGTTCCTGGTCGAAGGTTTTGGCGTCTTCCTGATGCGCCAGTACCTCCAGAGTATTCCGAACGAGCTGATTGAAGCGGCGCGAATCGACGGCGCCTCCGAGCTGCGGATCTTCGCGCAAATCGTGATGCCACTGTGTAAGCCCGCGCTCGCGGCACTCGGGGTGTTCACGTTTCGCGAGGCGTGGGACATGTACATCTGGCCCCTCATCATCGTCACGAAAGATTCCTTGCGCACGTTGCCCCTCGGCATCTCGCTCTTTATGAGCAGCTTCGGCACGGCCTGGGATCAATTGATGGCGGTCGCCGCCATCGGAACGCTGCCCATGGTCCTGCTCTTCTTCTTCCTCCAGCGCTCATTCATCCAGGGCATCACCGTTACCGGCCTGAAGGAGTAGTGATGAATCCTGCGATGCATGCGGTGGTTGTCGCGCGGTACGGTGGTGCGCTCGAGGTGATGGAGCGTCCCATTCCGCGCCCCGCTGCCGGCGAGGTGTTGATCCGCGTCCGGGCGAGCGGACTCTGCAGCACCGACCTGCACCTCCTGTCGGGACGCATGCCGCTCGGCGATCTGCCCCGCATTCTGGGTCACGAATCCGCAGGCGACATCGTGGAGTTAGGCGAGGGAGTCACGGGCTGGAAGGCCGGAGACCGCGTCACCGTGGCGGTGGATGTCGTCTGCGGTACATGCCGGCACTGCCTTGCGGGCCAAACCCAGCGCTGCACGTCGATGCAGCGGATCGGTTTCGAGCGCGATGGCGGACATGCCGGGTACATTGCCGTGCCTGCGGCGAATCTGATCGGCCTGCCATCCACACTCGGGTACGACGCTGCTGCGATTCTGCCCGATGCGGTCGCATGCATGTACCACAGCCTAATGGGCCAGGGTAAGGTGGACGCCGGGCAGAAGGTGCTGATCCTCGGCGCGGGCGGCCTGGGGATCCACGGGGTGCAGATCGCCCGGCTGGCGGGCGCGGGCGTGATGGCAACGAGCCGTCGGCCCGAGCGATTAAAGGTTGCCGGACAATACGGTGCGATTCCAGTGAACACGATGACACAATCGCTCAAGGAGGCAGTCAACGGATTCACGGGCGGTGAAGGCATGGACGTGGTCGTGGACAACATCGGCACCCGGACGAGCGTCCGTGAGGGATTGAGTCTGCTCCGTCCGGGTGGAAAGCTCCTTGTAGTCGCCTACCTTGACGACACGTTCGAAGTGCCGTCGATTCCCCTTTTCAAAACGGAGCAGGAAATCATCGGGTGCCGGGGCTCATCGAAGCAGGACCTGGAGGAGGTCGTGCGGTTGACCGGGTCAGGCAAGCTCACTTCAGTGATCGGAGCATACTATCCGCTCGATCAAATCGAGTCCGCTGTCGAGCGGCTCCAGGGAGGCGACCTCGTCGGTCGAATCGTGTTGACACGGGAGTGAGGGAGGATAACGGAAGAGATAATGGGGCGATGGGGAAAGAATCAGAATCACGATCCACAAATCCCTGAAGCCCGGGGTCTGAATCGCAGGGGAGGACTATGACCAACGAAATGCTTGTTTACATCGGGACGTATACCGAACCGATCCGCTTCGGGACAGGGAAAATCCTCCAGGGAAAAGGCGAGGGAATATATGTCTATCGTTTGGATCAATCGTCAGGCGCCCTGGAATTGGTCAGTAAAACGACTGGCATCACCAACCCGTCTTACCTGACATTCGATCCCACCCACCGGTTCCTCTACGCCGTGAACGAATTGAAGACATACGAAGACAGGCCGTCGGGCACCGTCAGTGCGTTTGCCGTGGACCCGAAGACGGGAAGGCTCGATTTCCTGAACAAAAGGCTGACCCATGGAACCGATCCGTGCCACGTGGTTGTCGATAAGAAAAGGAAATTCGTATTCGTGGCCAATTTTATGAGCGGAAGCATCTGCGTTCTTCCCGTGCTCAATGACGGCAGCCTGGGAGAAGCCTCCGATTTCATCCAGCATCAGGGCTCGAGTATCGATCCCGTCCGTCAAAAGGGTCCTCATGCACATTCTGTAACGCTCGATAAGGCCAATCGGTTCGCCTTCGTTCCCGATCTCGGGATGGACAAGTTGATGGTCTATCAGTTCGATCCGAAGCGGGGAATGCTCGAACCGAACAAAACTCCCTGGATCAAGGTGAAACCCGGTGCCGGTCCACGCCACCTGGCTTTCCACCCCAATGGCAAATTTGCCTTTCTCATCAATGAGCTTGACTCGACATTATTGGTTTTGTCGTATGACGACAGGAAGGGGACGTTCAAAGAACTGCAAACCGTTTCCACACTCCCGCAGGGATTCTCAGGAGAGAGCACCTGCGCCGATGTCCAGGTCTCCCCGTCAGGAGCGTTTGTCTACGGTTCGAACCGGGGGCACGACAGCTTGGTGATCTACAGGATCGATCAGCGCACCGGAAGGCTCCATTACGTAGGTCATGAACCAACCCGTGGAAAGACTCCGCGCCATTTCGGGGTCGATCCCACAGGTAGATTCCTGCTCGCTGCCAACCAGGATACGGACACGATTGTTACGTTCCGCATCGAACAGCAAACCGGAAAACTGCTACCCACAGGCCACGTGACCGAGGTGCCGACGCCCGTGTGCGTGAAGTTTCTCCTGCAAGGATAAAAGGGTAGGAAGGAGGCCAACTCCCGGCGAGATCTCCCCTGGCAGTCCTCTGTGACCTCTTTGTGTGTGGTGAACAAATGCTGCGATAGGCGTTAGGGGTTGGTTTTTGATCCCGGCTCACCCCGAAGGGAGGCATCTTTTGTCCGATCGGGCTCTCTCTCGATCTTCCTTGTTCTTGCCCTGCGCCCTGCCTCTGACCTCCGACCTCTGACTTCTGACCTCTGGATCTCCCTCTGTGCCCTGGTGAATATGAGGCTTTGCAGTCCTTACGCGACGATGGGGATGATTATCGCTCTGAAATAAGGGTTCGGGGTGGTGGGTCAAAAAGTTGAAAGTTGTAACTAAAAAAGGTACAATCGTTCCCGATATGAGTACATCCCGCGAATACGACAACCTGTCCATGACGCTGTTTGGAAAAACGAGGCGGGCGGTCCTTTCTTTACTCTACGGCCATGCGGATGAGTCGTTTTATCTCCGTCAGATCGCCCGTGTTGCCCGAGTCGGCCTGGGTGCAGCACAACGGGAGGTCAGACAACTCTCGGATGCGGGGATCCTCCAGCGGGTGGTTCGCGGTCGGCAGGTCTATTATCAGGCAAACCGGCATTGCCCTGTGTTTGGAGAACTCAAGAGTCTGGTGCTGAAGACCGCAGGAGCAGTTGCGGTCATACAGTCTGCCCTGGCTCCCCTGGCTGACCATATTCGGGTAGCGTTCATCTACGGTTCCACTGCGCATGGTGAGGAACAAAAAGGGAGCGACGTGGACCTCCTGGTCGTTGGAGAGGTGACATTTGGCGAAGTTGTTTCGGCAATTCACGGGGCTCAGCTCGCCATTAACCGGGAGATCAATCCGACCGTCTATCCTCCCGGAGAATTCCAATCGAAATTGGAGGCAGGTCACCACTTCCTAAAAACGATCTTGAGAGGTCCGATGGTCTTTCTGATCGGGGACAAACGTGAGCTTGCAGGATTGGCTAAAAAACGGCTGGCTGGTTGAACATCGGACCAGCCGCCAGGAAATTGCAGACCTATTGTCCGTGACAGATCGGGACCTGGCCCAATGCCGAGCCCCCGGCCTGAGTCCGGACTGGCAAACGTATTGGGCGGGGTTAGGAAAAAAGGAGAAAGTCGGTGACGGTCAAGGAAATCGTTTCTCATGTTTGCAGGGAGTTTTCGATAAGGGAGGAGGATCTGGCGGGTTCGGGCAAAGACCGAAGGTATTCAAGGCCTCGTGCGGTTGCAGCGTGCCTGGTTCGGGGATCGGATTGTCTAACCCTTGCGGAACTGGGCCAGCGAGTTCACCGGGATTCTTCGACATTGAGTGCTGCTGCGAAAGAGTTGGAAGGAGAAACGCAAACGGATAGAGAACTGACGCGGTTGATGACCAAGATCCGGGAGGAGTTATCTTAAATCCAAAGATCCCAAGCCTGACCCCAACGACTCTCCCTGGAAGGCTTACCCGCGGCCCAGCTCATGTAAACTCTCCGAAAAGGTGGGGACGAAAGTGAAAGGATTCAACAGACGTCCCCGTGAGGTGTTTTCCTCGTTGTTTCCCCGGAGGAGTTGAAGGGAGAGGGTGAATAGTATATTCTGAAAGACACCTGCAACATGAATTGATTGTCCGGGCTTCTTTCATCCCGACCGTCTGACATTGAGGACACCCAAATGATCGATGAGCTTGAATGGAAGACAAGGCGAGACAGAATCAATACGAAGTTAAAAGCGCTTAATCCAGCCTGGAATATTGTAAAATACCGCCCAGGGTTGGAAACTTCCGTCCTTGATCGCCACGCTGTCGAAGAATTTCCCACTGCCAACGGCCCCGCTGACTACGCCCTTTTCGTTAAAGGGGAATTACTGGGCATCATCGAAGCCAAAAAATTGGGCGTCGGCCCTCATAACGTCCTTGAGCAAGCCAAAAGATATTCCAAAGGGGTTTTTAACCCGGTGGGAAACTGGTCAGGCTACCGTGTTCCTTTTTTATATGCCACCAATGGAGAGGTGATCTGGTTCCTCGATGTGCGAAATGAAAAGAACATCTCCCGTCAGTTGTCCAATTTCCATTCTCCAGATGCCCTCTATGAGTTCTTCCAGACCGACAAGGCTGAGGGCTGCGAATGGCTAAATAAGAATCCTGTGGAAATCGAACGGCTGCGATACTTTCAAAAAGACGCTATTAAATCGATTGAATCGGGCATCGTTAAGGGCAAGAGGGCGATGCTTGTTGCCATGGCCACAGGAACAGGGAAAACCTTTACAACGGTGGCTCAAATATACCGTCTTTTGGAATCAAAGGCTGCAAAAAGGATTCTCTTCCTGGTGGATCGGCGGGTACTGGCGGCTCAGGCCGTCCGGGAATTCTCTTCTTTTAATACTCCCAAGGGCAATAAATTCAAGCAGGAATATGAGGTATACAGCCAGCGTTTTCACCGTGAAGATTTCGATGATGATAAACCCTTCGATCCCAAGGTTTTGCCTAATGCCTATCTCACCTCACCCCAGGCATCCCACACGTTTGTCTATGTGTCCACGATCCAGAGGATGACCATCAATCTCTTCGGCTGGGCAAACGCCTTTCCCCAGGACACCAGCGATCCGGATTATGAAGAAGATACAGAGAAACTGGATATACCGATCCATGCTTTTGATGTTATTATCGCCGATGAATGCCATCGCGGATATACTGCTAAAGAGACGGCTATATGGCGAAAGGTGATGGATTATTTCGATGCGATAAAAATTGGGTTGACAGCCACGCCGGCGCCCCATTCCCTTTCCCTGTTCAAAGAAGTCATTTACCGATACACGACCGATCAGGCCATTCAGGACGGTTATCTGGTTGACTATGGAGCGGTGAGGATAAAATCTGATGTCCGGATGAATGGCGTATTTCTGAATCAGGGAGAGCAAGTCGGTATTATCGATACGGACACAGGCAAAGAGACATATGATGAGTTAGAAGATGAGCGGGAATTTCCTACCGAGGAAATCGAGAAAAAGATTACTGCACCGGAAAGTAACCGGAAAATCATCAAGGAAATTGCGAATTATGCCTATGAACATGAAAAGGAAACAGGCCGCTTCCCCAAGATTCTGATCTTTGCTGTCAACGATCTGCCGCATACCTCCCATGCAGACCAGATTGTTGACATTTGCCGCAAAGAATTTGGCCAGGGAGATGACTTTGTCCAGAAGATAACGGGAAGCCCGAGTGTCGATCGTCCCCTTCAGAAAATCCGGGAATTCAGAAACCGTCCAAAACCTAAGATTGTCGTAACGGTTGACATGCTGTCCACAGGTGTGGATATTCCCTGCCTCGAATTTATCGTATTCCTGCGGCCGGTAAAATCAAGGATTCTATGGGTCCAGATGCTCGGAAGGGGCACACGTCTCTGTCCCGAAATAAATAAGGGCAGCTTCACTATTTTTGATTGTTTTGATGGCACGCTTATTGAGTATTTTAAGAACACGACTGATTTCAAGGTTGAACTTCCGGAAAAGGAGCCAATTCCCTTAGAGCAGGTGATAGAGAACATCTATCAGAATGTGGAAAGGGAATACTACGTAAAGGTCCTCGTAAAACGCCTGCATCGAATCGAGAGAAACATGAGCGGAAAGGCCCGAGAGGACTTTGCAGCGTTCATCCCTGACGGGGATATCGGAACGTTTGCTAACCAATTTTCCGGGATGCTCAAAAATGATTTTTCAGGCACAATGGCCCTGTTACGGGACAAGAAATTTCAACACTTATTGATAAATTATGAGAGAGCGAAAAGAGAATTCTTGATAGGGTATGAGGTTGAGGATGCGGTCACATCTGAGGTGATGATTCGTGCCGGAAGTCAGTACCAGAAACCGGAAGACTACCTCGATTCTTTTGCCCGTTTTGTCAGAGAAAATCCGGATCATATCGAAGCCATTCAGATTCTGCTTCAAAAACCAAAGGAGTGGAAAGCTGAGGTTCTCGGTGAGCTTCGTAAAAAGCTGGCACAACATGACTTCCCGGAGAAGGAGCTTCAGAGAGCCCATAAGCTTGTCCTTAACAAGACCCTTGCTGACATTATTTCCATGATAAAGCACGCCGCCGCTGAACAGGAACCCGTCTACACGGCTGAAGAGAGAGTTGATAAGGCCCTGAAGAAGGTGATGATCGGGAAGTCTTTCAATGAAGAGCAGTTGGAGTGGCTCGAATTCATCCGGCAGCATCTCATTGCAAACCTTTCCATAGCCATGGAGGATTTTGACTATGCGCCGGTCTTTGAAAGACATGGTGGGAAGGGGAAAGTAACCAAGATATTCGGGAATCAGCTTGAATCACTGATTGCAGAGATCAATTATGCAATTGCGGCTTAGAAAGGATCGCCAAAGATGTCTGATGTCGTAAACAAATTGTGGGGATTCTGCCATACCCTTCGCCACGATGGCATAGATTACGGTGACTACATCGAGCAGCTCACCTATCTGCTCTTTCTGAAGATGGCGGATGAGAAAGGGGTCACGATCCCAAAAGGCTGCACATGGGAGACTCTAAAAAAGGAATCCGGAACAGGTCTGATCGATCTATACGCCGATATTTTGCGGAAACTCAGGGAAGAAAAGGGCCTTCTCGGCGATATCTTTGCTCAATCGATGCCTCGTTTCAATAATCCCGTGAACCTGAAGCGGCTCATAACGATGATTGATGAAGAAGAGTGGTCAGCCATGGATGTTGATATCAAAGGCGCCGCTTTTGAAGGCCTTTTGGAAAAGGCTGCCAATGAGGGTAAAAAAGGGGCGGGTCAATACTTTACACCCCGGGTGCTCATCAAATCCATTGTCAGGGTGATGAAGCCCGATCCAAGAGTAAGTCCTGATTTTACAATCTGCGACCCTGCCTGCGGCACAGGCGGATTTCTGATGCGCGCTTATGAGTGGCTCATGGAGGTGACTAAAGGGTCTCTCGATAGGAACGAAATAAAACGGATAAAAGCAAAAACTTATTATGGCCAGGACCTGGTCCCCCGTCCTCGGCGACTCTCCCTCATGAATCTCTTTCTCCATGGACTCGAACCTAAGATCTATCTTGGCGATTCGATCTATGAACCAAACCGGGGGGAACTTTATACCTGCATTCTTACCAATCCTCCTTTCGGGACAAAGGGCGCAAATCAGGCTCCTGAGCGGGAAGACTTCACCATAGAGACGAGCAACAAACAGCTCAATTTCGTCCAGCACGTGATGAACATTCTGAAACCCGGAGGAAGGGCTGCCGTAGTCCTTCCTGATAACTGCCTGTTTGAAAACAAAGCCGGAGAGGTTTTTGAAATCCTCATGCAGGATTGCAACCTGCACACGATCTTACGCCTGCCACGCGGGACATTCACCCCTTACAGCCAAGGCGTAAAGGCAAACGTCATCTTCTTCCAGAAGGGCCGGCCCACCGAACACGTCTGGATCTACGATGCCCGTTCCAATGTCCCTGGAATCACCAAGAAAGACCGGCCGCTCACACCCCAGCACTTTGCCGAGTTCGAAACGTGTTACGGTAAGGACCCAAATGGGACGTATCGCCGTGAGCCTGTCGAACGGTTCCGAAAGTTCCATATCAGCGAAATCAAAGATCGCAACTACAAGCTCGATATCACCTGGCTTAAAGACGAATCCCTGGAAGACGCGGATGAACTCCCAGAGCCCCAGGACCTCGCCGCCGAGGCCATCACCGAACTGGAAGCTGTAGTGGATGACCTGAGGGAAATCGTTGAACTCGTGGAAAAGGAAGAGGACGTAGAGAAATGAGTAACGGACTTCCGAGAGGGTGGGCGAAAGCGTCAGTAAGCGAAATCGTTGAGCACATGCAGCCCGGGTTCGCGTGCGGCGAAAAGAACGTCGAAGGCGGAGTGCCACACTTGCGGATGAACAACATCGGCATAGAAGGAAGACTCGTTCTCAACCTCGTCCGCACAGTTCCAGAAAAGCTGTCGAAGTCGCACCATGATCTGTGTCCCGGCGATGTGCTTGTGTGCACAACGAATAGCAGCAAACTCGTAGGGAAATGCGCTCTCTTTAACCTGCCAGGACGCTATGTCTTTAGTAACCACCTTACTCGCCTTCGTCCCAAGCTTGACCTTGTGGATAGTTATTTCTTGCTTTGGAGTCTCTGGCTACGCTGGCAGGCTGGCACATTCGAAGACAAGTGCAAGCATTGGGTCAATCAATCCACGCTGCCCAAGGAGGGGTTACTTGAAACAGACGTCGCCCTGGCTCCTATCAACGAGCAACACCGGATTGTGGCTAAGCTGGAAAAGCTATTGGGCAAAGTGGACGGCTGCCAGCAGCGGCTGACGAAAATTCCCGTCATCCTGAAACGCTTTCGCCAATCCGTCCTCGCTGCTGCCTGCTCCGGCCGCCTCACCGCCGATTGGCGGCAGGAGAAAGGGATCGAACTCGAAGGATGGACGGAGGCTCTTCTACGAGATGTTGCCGAAATGCGGCTGGGGAAGATGCTGGACAATGCGAAGAATATAGGAAACCCTACGCGATACTTACGAAACCTGAATGTCAGGTGGTTTTCATTTGATCTATCTAATGTTGGAACGATGCGTGCAACATCAGAGGAGCGGAATGAATTGGAGATTAAGGATGGTGATCTGCTTGTGTGCGAGGGCGGTGAACCAGGCCGCTGTGGTGTTTGGAATTTTGGAGTATCTGATCTGATTTTTCAAAAGGCCATCCATCGGATTCGGGTCAAGGAGATGGTGAACTCTTACTGGTTGGCTTTTAACATTAGGAATGATGCTAACTCAGCCCACCTCGAAGACTACTTTACGGGCACAACAATCAAACATCTGACGGGTAAGGCACTTGCCACATATCGATTTCCTCTTCCTTCTGTTTCTGAACAAAGCGAAATCGTCCGGCGGGTCGAGGCGTTGTTTGGACTTGCCGACCAGATTGAGGCGCGTTTTACCAAGGCAAGGGCACGCGTGAACCAGCTAACCCAGGCCATCCTTGCCAAAGCCTTCCGGGGCGAGTTGGTCTTCCAGAATCCAAATGATGAACCGGCATCTGTTTTATTGGAGCGGATCAAAGCAGAACGAATGAAAGGAGAGACTGAAGGAAAAGGAGGAGGTAAGAAGCGTCTAAATGTAAACAGGAAGAGCAAGGGCCGGTAAGACCGTTCCATAATGCCATTACGAGCACCTGAAAGGTGCGTGGCAATCTCAGTCAAAAAAGGTGGGATTGCTTCGTTTCACTCGCAATGACAATTCTTTAAATCGGGATCTGAGCCGAGGAAGGCCTTGACATGCCGTACGGTTTAAGGTACGTTTTAAATTGAGGTGACAACAATGACTACTGTTAAAGCAACCGAAGCAAGGGCTAACCTCTATAAGCTCCTGGATCAGACCTCGGAATCTCACGAACCGATCCAGATCACAGGTAAGCGATCGAATGCTATTCTGATCTCAGAGGAGGATTGGCGGTCGATCCAGGAAACCTTATACCTTCTTTCTATTCCAGGCATGAGAGAATCGATTCGTAAAGGTCTGAAAACCCCCGTTGAAAAGTGCAGTGAGAAGCCCGGATGGTAAAAAAGTGGCGAATTGTTTTTACGAAACAGGCGCAGAAGGATGCCAGAAAAATCGCTGCTGCAGGTTTGAAAGGAAAAACCGAAGGGCTTCTTCGCATTCTATCTGAGAATCCGTACCAGACCCCTCCGCCTTATGAGAAACTTATCGGCGACCTTTTCGGCGCTTACTCGCGCCGAATCAATATCCAGCACCGCCTTGTTTACCAGATCCTGAAAGAGATTAGAACGGTAAAGGTGATCCGAATGTGGACCCATTATGAATAGTCCTGCTGAAGAAGCGGACGGTGTTCACGGAAAGGGACATGAAAAGGCGAATCTCCGAGATCCCCAAATCAGATCGGCCAAGAGAAAAATTAGAGCTAAAAGGACCTCAAGCTCTATCCGACCTTGAATTGATGGCCATCCTTTTGGGGAGTGGCATCAAGGGCCATGATGTAATGACCGTGGCAGACCGCATATTGAAAACCTTGGATGCCTCGAAAGGAAATGCCAGCGTGGCGGAATTGAAGCAGATCGAAGGCGTGGGGCTGGCAAAAGCCACCCTGATTGCGGCAGCATTAGAGTTTGCACGCCGCCGCATCCGTCCTGAGGGTCTAAAAATATCCTTTCCTGCCGATGTTCTTCCCTTAATCCGCCATTATGCTGACCGCAAACAGGAGCATTTTATCTGCATTTCCATAAATGGCGCCAATGAGGTCATCACAACCAGGGTTGTTTCCGTAGGTCTTGTCAACAAAACCCAGGTCCATTCAAGAGAAGTTTTCGCCGACCCTATCACCGACCGCGCCTCCTCAATCATCGTCGCCCACAATCATCCGGTAGGTGACCTAATTCCCAGCAAAGAAGATATTGAGATCACGACACAGCTCAAAGCCTCTGGTGAAATATTAGGGATTCGAATACTCGACCATATTATCTTCAACCAAAAAGACTATTATAGCTTTGTGGAACACAATATGCTGTAAAATTACGAAAAAGACATTGGGGTCAGGCTTGCAACATTGCAATATTTGAGGTAAGATGGCGGCATGGCACGGAAGCTGAGGGTTCACTCTCCGGGGGCACTGTATCACGTCATCCTGCGCGGCAATGACGGCCAAAGGATTTTTTTTGACGATAAGGACCGGACGCGCTTCTACTTTCTATTGCAGGAAGGGGTCGAACGGTTTGGCCATCGCATCCATGCCTTCTGTTTGATGGGCAATCATGTCCACGTTGTGATTCAGGTGAGCGAGGTTTCCCTTTCACGCATCCTTCAGAATCTCAGTTTTCGTTACACCCGGTGGGTCAACTGGCGTCAGGGGCGGTCGGGTCATCTTTTTCAGGGACGTTACAAGGCGGTCCTGGTTGACGCAGACGTCTATCTTCTGGAACTGACTCGCTACATCCATTTGAATCCCGTCAGGGCTGGAATGGTCAAGGAACCAGAGGATTATCGATGGAGTGGCCACCGAGCGTACCTCGGGCTTGAAACGATTCCCTGGCTAACGACCGACCAGGTGCTATCGCAGTTTTCGGGGAGAGTGTCGTCAGCTCGAAAGGCTTATGAGAGATTCGTAGGAGAGGGAAAGGGGGAAAAACACAAGGAGGAATACTATAGAGGGTCGGCGGCAGACGGTCGTATCCTTGGGGATGATGTTTTTGTTGACCGGATCCTTGGGGAGAAACAGACGGTGATGAGGCCGAAGGTTACTCTCGCTGGTGTGATGAAGGCGGTTTGCAGGAAATACTCGATCAAAGAGGCAGAATTGAGAGGATCGGCCAGAGGTCGCCGATTATCGGAAGTTCGAGGGATGGCGGCCTGGTTGATTCTGGAGCTGGGGGTAAGCACACTTGGGGAATTGGGGCCGGTGACGGGCCGTGATGTGACGACGTTGAGTTCTGCAGCAAAGCGGTTACAGATACGCGCAAAAGAGGATCTGGAATTGGCAGGAAGGATGAAGGATCTGCTGGAAGCAGCCTCCTGAATTGCAACATTGCAGGCCTGACCCTGATGCTGCCCACGAATGATCCTATTTCCAGAAAAGAGGGAGGGAGGCATGAGAGGGATACTGGACCATGAGAGAATGAGGAACCCATCGGGGATGTCGGTTCTTTTTTCACTCTCGATTACCATCGCAACAATTCTGGCCGTCGTATCCTATTCCGATGCAGAGGTTGTGAAGGGAAAGGTCAACTCGGTTCAAGGGGATGTCATCCAACTGAACTTTGGGTCCGAACGAGGGATCAAGCCGGGTGATTCGGGCAGGGTTTACTATACTGTGAAGGTTAATGCCAAGGAAAGGCCGATCTATGTGGCGAAATTCAGGATCAGCCGTGTCTCGGAAGGATCATCGACTGCTCAGATCCAGGAGAAAACGACGGAGGTGAGGACAGAGGACCTCGTAGAGGTCACCGTGGAGGAAAGTGAGCTTGAGATAAGATCCGAGCCTGCGGGTGCAAGGATCTACGTCGATGGGAGTGAGGTTGGAGAAACTCCGCAGGTTCTGCCCCGTGTGAAGCCAGGGAATTATGTGGTTCGACTGGTGAGGGAAGGATATGCAACTTATGAAGAGAAGGTGAATCTGGCCGAGGGGGAGAAGAAGAAGGTCGTTGCCTCTATGAAGAGAGCCGTGGGCGAGCTTTCGATCAACAGCGATCCGGCGGGGGCCATCATTTATCTTGACGGGAAGTCAGTTGGAATGAGTCCCTATGAAGGAAAGGACCTGGCTGCCAGATTTTATAGGATCCAGATTTCAAAGGAAGGCTACGAGATCTGGGAAAAAGAAGCGGTTGTTGAAACCGGGAAGAAAACGGAGGTCCTCGCCCAGCTAAAAGTAGTGGAAGGCAGCCTGGAGATTGTCTCTGTGCCTTCCGGGGCAAAGGTTTTCATAGGGGAGAACGAGATCGGAGAGACTCCCCTAACCCTGGCAAGCATGCAACTGGGACAGTATACGATCCGGATCGTCATGGAGGGCTACTCCCCTTTTGAAGAAAGGGTGGAGGTGAAAGCGAAGGATCGTAGAAGGGTTTCCGCAGTATTGAAAAAGGTAGCAAGCGAGCTGGTAGTGCGGACGGAGCCACCAGGTGCGCACATTTTCATCGAAGGAAAGCCTGTCGGGACAACGCCGTATGAGGGAAAGGACTTGGCCCCAGGAGCTTACAGGATTCGGATCGTGAAGGAGGGGTATGGAACCTGGGAAGGAGTCTTAAGAGTCATATCCGGAAGAACAGTCGAAGTTCCAATTGAGTTGAAAGCAAATGAAGGGGGCCTGGAGGTACAGTCTGAGCCCTCCGGAGCAAAGGTGTCTCTGGATGGAAAAGAGGTGGGAGAATCTCCTCTGGCTCTCTCTGGCATTCGGTTGGGCCAGCATGTGATTCGAGTAACCATGGAGGGGTATGAGCCTTACGAGGAGCGGGTGAATGTAGCAGAGGATGCGAAGAAAAAGGTTCTTGTTTCTTTGAAAAAACTGGGAGGAGATCTTTTTATCAGTACCGAGCCTTCGGGGGGGAGTGTCTATGTTAACGGCAAATCCGTCGGGTTAAGCCCCTATGCAGAGAAAACGTTGTCTCCGGGGACTTACAAGGTGAGGATTGTCAAGGAAGGATATGAGACATGGGAGAAGGATGTTGTCGTTAGAGTTGGGAAGGAAGTTGAAGTCCTCGCCCATTTGAGAGCGATGGAGGGCGGTCTCCAAATCGTTTCGGAACCTTCCGGGGCGGCGGTATACTTAGATGGAAAAGAAATAGGACAGACTCCCGTTGCCCTTTCAGGGGTTCAACCAGGACACCATTCTGTTCGGGTCTTCAGGCAGGGGTATGAGCAGTACGAAGAGCGTGTCAGCCTGGCAGGGGGTGAAAGCAAGAAGGTCTTTGCCTCCTTGCAAAAGATGGTAGGGGTGCTCCATGTTCGGACGGAACCACTCGGGTCGGACCTCTATATCGACGGGAATCCGGTTGGAAAAAGCCCGTACGAGGGAAAAGATCTACTGCCTGGAACGTACAGAGTCAGAGCAGCGAAAGAAGGCTACGAAGCCCCGGAGATGCAGGTTACGGTCAAGGCAGGGGAACGGGCTGAAGTGCGTATTGAAATGAAGGAGAAAGAGAAGAAAGCGGCTGCGGTACCGCCGCCGGAAACTAAGATAAAAGAAGTGCCCAAAGTGACGGAAACCCAGAAGGGACCAGAGGCTCCAAATGCCGAAAAACGGGTCGATTGGGCGACAGGGCGTTGCGAAGCACCTGTTTTGAAGGTCGGCGACAAGTGGACTTACCGACTGTTTTCCCACGCATACAACGAGAAAAAGATTGAAACTCAGGAGGTCGTGGAAGTCAAGGAAGACGTGTACATTATGAAAATATCGGGTCAAGATAATTTGTTTGCCTACGATAAGAAAACGCTAAATCTCGCTTATTCCATCGGGAAAAACGGTAGGAGGATTTCCTCCTCAGATGAACGTTTTAATAGGGTGTTTGAATTTCCGTTTTTCCTTGATAAACAATGGGTTTACAAAACCAGTGACCTCTTAGGGCTCATGACCCGGATCCATGAATTTAGGGTGGAAGCCCTTGAAGAGGTGCAAACGCCTGCTGGAAAATTTATGGCCTTCAAGATCTATACGCTGGTGAAATGGTCTTCTTTACAGAAAGGTTGGATCCGTCACTGGTATTCCCCTGAGGCGAAAGGGTGGGTGAAGAAAGAGTACGACAAGTCTGTCGCGTGGGGTGTCAACAACTGGGATGCTGAGCTGATTTCTTACGAACTAAAATAGGGGGTCTTCGGGTAAGTGAGTGGGTAAAATTATATCTCCTTGAGCATGCAAGTTAGGGCTGTCGGAGTTTACGATTTGACTGTTTGTGGTCCGGGGACGGCTGAGGCATGGCTAAATCGATTCTTGAGAAAGACCAGAATATCCGTTTTCCTCATTTCACGGTCCTGAAGGCCTCTGCGGGGTCCGGGAAGACCTATACCCTGACAGAGCGGTTTGTGCAGTTCGTCCTATCGGAGAGAATCCCTCGAAACCGGCTGAAGAATATCCTGGCCATCACATTCTCCAACAACGCCTCCAAGAAGATGAAAGAGAGGGTGCTTCTCTGGCTCAAATCCCTCTGTTTCGGGGATGAGGAAGGGCTTGAAGAGCTTTCCCGTATCGTGACGATGGATAAAGAAGCCATGAGGACCCGAGCGGGAGAGATCATCGAAGAGATTCTCACCCATTACTCCGACTTTCAGGTCCGAACCATCGACGGCTTCATGGCCGCCGTGACTTTTACTTCCGAGCCTCGTTTAGTTTGTTGCCTCCCCATACGTCGGATATGCTAACCGCCCGAATCGGGCAATTGGCGGTAGGGGACTTACACCCCATTAGACTTACGGCCTTGGCGGCTACACCCAAAGAGCTAAAGTGTTACAGATGGAGAAAAGGGAACAGAAGAGAACAGAGGGCATCCGAAAGCTGTTATGATTTCGCGAGAGTTGATCCGGTCGATTTTGGCACGATACACCTTGCCACGGGAAGGTGTCCACGGTATAGCACATTGGGCAAGGGTGCTGGAAAACGGCAGGCGCCTTTCGAAGATGACAGGGGCAAAGAGCGACGTTATTGAGCTATTTGCTGTCTTTCACGACTCCCGGAGGATCAACGAAGGCATCGACGATGGTCACGGTCGCCGGGGGGCAGAACTTGCCAGGGAGCTGCGCAGTGTTGCTTATGAGCTCGCTGACAGGGACTTTGACCTTCTCTTCCAGGCGTGCGATCTTCACACGGAAGGGCATCTTGATGGCGATATTACGCTCCAGACCTGCTGGGATGCTGATCGCCTTGATCTTGGAAGGGTGGGCATGGTTCCGCGGATGGAAAAGCTCTGCACCGACGCCGCCAGACATTCGGATTTTCTCAAATGGGCTACGAACCGAGGCGAACGAATGGCCGTTCCAACGTTGATCCTGGGCGAGTGGGGAATCCGTGAATAAAGGAGGACCAGCAGGGCGTGTTATTTCATTAATACGGACTGGTAACGATATTTATAGGATTAAAGAATGGAAAAGCACTATTAGGGTTAATCTCTACGGAGAATGGGGATTTTGATCCAGTTCAATGAACGTGATGAGTTCATTTCTACTCAACCGTCTCGAAATAATGAACTCCTTCTTCTGCCTGGATAAATGCTTAATGCGATACTCGATCTTTGCTGCCAGGCTTCTGTTGCCAATGGGGATTTCGTAGGCCAGTTCGATTGAAGAGAAAGACTTCGTGTATTTCGCTGCCGTCCGGCCGCCCGAAATATGTTCACCGAATCTCCTCTGCACATCGGTGCTGATACCCGTGTATAAAGACCTGTCACGGCATCTTATGATATAAACAGACCACTCCTTCATCCTGCTATGACCCGACAATTTCTTTAACCCGAAGTTCCCTTGGAAAAGTGGTTTGAAAATAGGGTTATCCTATTGAATTTTCAATGGAAATGGTAGACGCATTGCTCGCAAAGTGTACCCATGTAATCATAAAAATAATGCTTGACAATATTGGA
>Ga0209777_10000716_pt1 | contig 52039 bp, 43 predicted proteins | sample FrelakmetHBP12HB_FD_187147 | JGI IMG/M metagenome (GOLD analysis project Ga0209777, IMG submission 187147) | Freshwater lake sediment microbial communities from the University of Notre Dame, USA, for methane emissions studies -HBP12 HB (SPAdes)... | ecosystem: Environmental > Aquatic >... | reverse complement strand
CGCGATGGTCGTGCGGTAGAAGTAGACGTGCTCCACCCGCTTCACTCCGGGGTACCGGAGTCCCCAATCGTCGATGATCCGCTCCATCGGCGCGCCCCAAACGGCCCGGTAGTCCTCTTCACGGAAGAGCGTGGTACTCATCACGAGAGCCTTGTCGTGGTGCAAGAGAGGGATGCGGCCGCGCGTGTTGCCCTCCCACCCCTCCGCCGTCAAGGCATACGCGTCGCCATAGGCGAAGACACGCTCGAACCAGCCCTTCAGAATCGCGGGGAAGCCCAGCCAGAACACCGGGGCTATGAATGCCAGGCCCTGGGCGCGCTTGACCTTCTCCCACTGGGAACGGGCATCCGTGGGCCGGTGGTCGTGGATGACTCTGGCGATCTCGCGGGGGTTCTTGCCGCGCAACACCAGCGACACCAGGGCCCTTCGGATCGGGCCGCCGGCCCCGGACAGCGCCTGCCTTCTCAGATCCATGCGGTCCAGCACATCGTCCGGCATGCTCTCGTGCACGTAGCTGGCCAAGTCCGGCATGCGAAACACCGGATCGAAGCCGATCGCATAGAGGTCGACAACCTCGCTGTCGTGGCCGCCGGCCCGAAGTCCGGCTGCAAAACGGTCCAGCAACGCATGACAGAACGACTTCGGATTGGGATTGGCGATGACGGTGAGTACCCGCATGGTGCTCGCCTCCTGGCGGCGGTCCCCGGAGCCGAAGCTGCACGGTGTCGGGAAGCGCATCAACCTCGATGCGGTTCGGGATTCGGCGCTTGGCGGAGTCGCGGTCTAAGTGGATGATTCGGCGAACGACCCGCGCGTCCGGTTGCAGACCGAGCAGACCGACAGCATCACGGGCACCTCGACGAGGACCCTGGCGACAGTCGCCAGGGCTGCTCGCTCGTCGTGGGTGACTCCGAGATGACAATGGCGGTCGTGAACGGTCTTGAACGGTCGCCCCCTAGCCTTCACTCTTGATCAGCAAGTTCCGTGTTCGATTCAGGGGTGGTGCACTGAGGGACATCGAGCCGCGACACCGAATTCGGGCGTCGCGCCTTTGGCCGTCCCTTCACGAAGGTGGGCCGGTCACCACCGCAGCCTCGCCACCCACATGTCGCTCTCGTACTGCGAGACCGTGAACCAAGTTGTCCTACGGCCGCACCACCTTGCTCATCCAGGCGTCGCCGAAGTGGTCGCCGACCTGGACCGCGACACGGCGCCCGCCCCTCGAGACAGACAAGCCGTCGACCGGCCGTGGCACCGTGCCGAGCTTGTTGAGCCGGCCAGGTGCCGAGGCCGAGTACACCGTCACGGACTGCTGGGAGTGAAACGCGGTGATGAGCACTCCTCCTCCCGACAAGGGCACTCCGTAGCCGTTCTCGGCCGACAGTTCGGCCCAGACCGTCCAGGCACTTCCGTCCGTCGGCACTTGGAGCACCACCAGGCTGTCGAGCGTCCGGTTCCAGGCCGTTGCGATGACGCGGCCGGCGGGGTCAGCCCGCAGCCCGAGCCCGAGGAGGCTCCCGATGGTCTGTGGCTTCGGGATGTCGCGCCGCTGGCCCCCTCTGACCACGACGACGCGATCGCCCGTGCTCGGGACGTAGACCCACCCGTCCGGCAGGACATCGATGGCCCCGATCGTCGAATCGGCCACGTCCAGCGAGCGCAGCACCGCGCCGGAACGGATGTCCACCAGGCTGAGTTGCAGGCCGGTGCCCTTCCGGCTCAGCGCGAGTATGTGACCCTCGCCGCTCCACGAGGCAGCGATGGGCTCCGAGGGTGTGTGAAGTTCCTCTTCGGCGCGGCCAGCGAAGGGCCGGATAGTGTACCGCGCCTCGGGCCGCCCGGCTCCTCCAGGCATCGTGCGACTGAGCAGGAGCTGTGAGCCGTCCGGCGACGGCGCCGCATACACCGGTGACGTGGCACGCAGGACCCGCTGGGATTCCGGGAAGTGCCCTCGGAGGGCGTCGGCCAGATCGAGCGCCCAGACGCTGTACTCCGTCGTCCCCTCGCCTACCACGAACGAGCCGCCGTCGGCGGTCACGCTGAAGCCAGCCAACGGGCCGCTGTAGACGGTGTCCCGGCGGGTGCTCAACTGGCCGGTCGAGGCATCGAAAGCGACGCGCACGATCGCGTCCGCGCACTTGATCCACAGCGCGTCCTCCGAGACCTCGTACCAGTGGACGCACGGTTCGAGGAGCCGGTCCGCGACTCGCCCGTGGCGGTCTGCCACCTGGAAAAGGACCCCGCCGCGCTGAAAGACGCCGATCATGATCCACCGGGTCCCTGGGATCGAGGTGGCCACCGCCGCTAGAGACGGGTTCGGCACGGTCACGCGGAAGCTGTCTCGGGTCGCGCCGTCCAGGGTCTGGACCTTCGGCCAGAAGACGGTGTCCAGCGCCGTACGAAGGTCGGGCGTGAGCAGCGAGTCCCCGCTCCCCAGGAAGCTGGCGTCCGGTGGGGCGTAGCGCGGGTTTCCGCCGAGAGCCGAAACCAGGTAGCTCCCATAGCGTCCACCGATCGAGGCGTTGACCAGCAGGTATCGGCGATCCATGCTCCATTGCATGCCGTACGCAGCCGTCACGCCGTCGAGCACCCGGTGCGTGGCCCTTGCGCCCACGTCCTGGATCTGCAGTGCGTAGGTGCAGTTGTCGGTCGTGCAGGTCTTCGCCCAGAACGCCAGCTGCTTGCCGTCGCGAGAGATGGTCGGCCAGAGCACGTTGCCCGTGAAAGTGAGCTGCGTACGAGCGCCCAGCGTCACGGGGACGTAGCGGCGGGACAGCCGGCCGCCGACAATGAGGACAGCGACGGCCGTCATGACCGCCACGCCTGCGACGGCCGAGACAGCCACGAGGCGGCGTCGCTTCGCCACCGCCTGCACCGGCTGCGTCTGTGTCGGTGTGATCCCGCCGCTCGGCGTGGTGAAGGACTCCAGCACTGGCAGCAACTCGTCCGCCGTCTGCGGCCGGTCCGCCGCCTTCTTCGACAGGCACCGCATGATCAGCTGCGCAAGCGGCGCCGGAATCGTCGCCCGGCGCTGGGTCACCGCCACCGGTGGTTCCGTCACGTGCGCCGCGAGGAGCGCCTGCGGCGTCGCCGCCGTGAACGGTGGCTGCCCGGTCAGCATCTCGTACGCCATCACCCCGAGCGCGTAGATGTCTGCCCGGGCGTCGATGTGCGGACTCGCCGCCGCCTGCTCGGGGGCCATGTACGTCGGCGTCCCCAGGGCGACACCGGCGGTAGTGAGCGTCTGCCTCCCCGTGGCCTCGGTCACCGCCTTCGCCACGCCGAAGTCCGCCACCAGGGCGTGCCGACCGGTAAGGAGGACGTTCTCCGGCTTGATGTCCCGGTGCACCACGCCCTTCGCGTGGGCAGCTGAGAGGGCATCCGCGACGTCGCGCAGGATGCGGGCTGCCTCCGGCACCGGCAGCTCGCCCTCCTTCGCCAGCCGCTCGCGCAGCGAGGACCCCTCCACGAACGGCATCACGTAGTAGAGGAAGCCCGCCGCTTCGCCGGAGTCATGGACGGCGAGGATGTTCGGGTGCTGGAGCTGTGCGGCGATCTTGATCTCACGCAGGAACCGCTCGGGGCCGAGCGTGGCCGCCAGCTCGGGGCGCAGGACCTTCAGCGCCACGTCCCGGTCGTGCTTGAGATCGTGGGCGAGGTAGACGGTGGCCATCCCGCCTTGGCCGAGTTCCCGGTCGAGGCGGTAGCGATCCTGGAGGGCGCCCTGCAGCCGTGCAAACGCGTCGGTCACGGCGACGGCCCGGTGGGGGAGTGGCTCTAGGATACGGTATGGGTAGGGCAGCGGCTAGACCAACGGGGCCAGCCAGGACGGCTGGCTGCTCGCGGGTGACTCCGGGCCACCATGGCGGTCGTGAATGGACGCCAACGATCGCGAATGGGCGTGAGCGGTCACGAATAGTCGAGCGCGGTCACCGCTGCGGGTCCACTCTCAATCAGCAGGTTCCGTGTTCGATTCACGGGCGGCGCACTAACAGGAACTTCACGCCCTGCTCGAGGATGCGGTCCCGAGCGGGGCGGTGTGTTTCCCAGTCCATTCGGTGTTGCTCGCTGTTCTGCTCGCTGTTCGTCACTACGCGACGGCTAGGCGGGGCCGGGTCGGCTTCCTTGCAGTGCGCAGGCGGTCGCGGTATACCCTGCGGGGAATCCCTGCCCGGCAGTACGAACGCGAGTCAGACAGCAGCGTGCCGGTTCACTAGCTGTGCCGGAGGAGGTCGTCATGAAGCGTAGTGTAGCTTGGCTGCCAGTTCTGGCCCTAGCGCTTGCCCCCATGAGTTGTCGGCCCAGTGAGCGCGCTTTTTCCGAGGCAGACCGCGCGGCGGTTCGTGGAATCCTCCAGTCAAACGTGGCGCGTGTGATGGCGAGGGGCTTTGCGGTCTGGTCGAGCGGGTTCGCGGAGGACGGCCTCCTTATGGCGCCCAACCACCCGGCCGTGCGTGGCCGTGCTGCGCTCAAGGCTTGGGGGGACTCGCTCCCACCCATAACCGCCTTCAGCTTCTCGCACATCCTCATCGACGGCTCGGGCGACCTCGCGGTCGGCACCGGCACATACGCCATCACCTTCGCCCCGCCGGGCGTTGCCGCAGCGACCGATACGGGCAAGCTGCTCGTGGTTTTCCGATTGCACCGGGACGGCTCGTGGCTCGTCACCGCCGCCAGCTTCAGTTCCGACCTGCCGGTGTCACATTAGGGCACCTTGCTCCACGTGCTTTGTGGGGCTGTCGCCTACTTGCAGGGAAGGAACGACACCGAATACCGACGCTGGAAGCAGGTGGAGACATCTGGCTTTCGCGCCGCCGGTCTTCCTCGGTAGCGGCACGAGGGGGCGAGGACAAGAGCGCAAGAACACGAAGGGGAGCCGATGGGGGCTCCCCTTCTTGGTTGCGTAGACGCCTCCGAGACGGCTCGTCTCCACCTCTTGCGCGTCGGTGGCCGGGCGTCTTACCGGCTATGACCTGCGGCGGTACGTTGGCCGTGGTGTTGGCCCTCAGCGGGGGTGTCTATGCTAGGCCGAACGGTCGCCGTGCTCGCTCTCGCCCTCGTTCCACATGTCCTGCTCGCCCAGAACTCCTCCCATGTCCGCGCTCTGCGAGGACTCCGGGCGGTCAAGGTGGACATGGTTGTGGGGGGGGATGCCTCGGCGGTGGGTGCGGCGGACAGCGCCGGCCTTCGAGTCAAGGTCGAGCATGAGCTTGGACGTTCCGGCATTCTGGTGTCTGATACTGCGACGCTTTCCTTCTACCTGGTCGTCAGCGGCGGGTCGGTGCCGAGCACTAACGCCTACGTCTACGATGTCCGTGCCGAGTTGAGCGAGGTTGTACGGTCCGTTGCCCGCCCGGAGGTCGGCCTACTCTACGGGTCGGTCTGGGTCTACTCTGTAAACGGCATCTGCCCCCGGGCGGACTTCGCTGAGACCGTGCAGTATGCTGCCGTGCGCGTTCTCCACCGATTCCAGAACGACTACCTCGCGGCCAATCCGCCACGGCGGTAGCCCGAACTGCGGGGGAGAGACAATCTGCATTGACGATGCACCACGCGGACTCAGTCATTGGTACCAGAGTGATTCGCACTACCAATTCCGGGGCCTACGCGCACTATCTATTTAGTGAGCTACCTAGCGGACAGTACCTCATATACACGCGCTGGGGTGTTGGTGTGGAGGAAGTGAGTGCTGATATGCCGCTCACTACTGGTGGGCCAGCAAGTGTATATCAATGGCTCGTTCCTGTGACCGTTCACGGCAATAGGCTACGGGCCGATTTGAACACCGACCGCGAAATGAGTGCTCGCATATACTGCGGGATATAGTAGGAGCGGGGACCATCGGCAGGTACTTGGACGCCAACAGGAGACCGCAGGAGACACGAGCGGGTGTGAGTATGCGGACGCTGGACCGGGCGTTGTGGCAGTACTCGAAGGAGAAGCAGGGGTAGGGCGGTCGGAGTTGCTCGCTGTTCTGCTCGCTGTTCAGTCCGGCAGGGTCCGACATCTGATGTCGCCACGTGTCGGGAATCTGCGCGTCCCGCCTACGTTCATGCTGCTTCTCGCCGTACTTGCTGTACGGCATTCGACGTTCTCTTGATCAGTAGGTTCCGTGTTCGATTCACGGGCGCACTTCTGAAGGTCCCACACCCCAACATCTTCCGTCGTGCCTCCGGGCCGCAGCGATGCGGCCCGCGGGCGGTGCATGCCGCACACGGGCCTCTTCACCAGGTCCGCACCTTCCGTGGCCGCGCGGCCGGCATCGGCTCACGGACGGCTCCCGATCCGGCCGTCGCGCCTCCGCCGCCGGCATCCTGCGACGGGCTGGTGCTTCCCCCCCTCGCTATCGGGCCCTAATGCAGCCGGGCGTACTTCGCCTGCAGCTCCTCGTGCGACTCGACGTGGGCCGGGTCCTGGATGATGACGTCGTCCACTGGGCACACCTCGAGGCACTTCGGAGCGTCGAAGTGGCCGACGCACTCCGTGCACTTCTCCCAGTCGATCAGGTAGACCGGGTCCCCCTGCGATATCGCGTCGTTCTGGCAGTCGGCTTCGCACGCGCCGCAGTTGATGCATTCCGACGTGATCATCTTCGCCATTGGAGCTCTCTCCGTCACCGAGGGTTTCGCCCCGTGTCGAGGCGCGGCCAGCCACCAGGCAGCCAGCGCCGCCGTGAGCAACGGTCACCACTGCAAGAAGGATGCAAGCACCGCGACAGTGCCGGCGCCCCGAAGCGGGAGGATGCCGAAGTCGCAGCGCTTCAGGCAGGCCCAGGCGCGACTGGACGCGTCGCAGCCCGTTCGCGCTTCAGGGCGTGGCGCTCGGGCGCACTGATCCGACTACTCCATCAGCGACCCGTGGTGACAGTCCGAGCACCGCATGGCCTGCCAGGCCCCGCCGATGTCCACGGGGTGCTGGAAGTCCAGTCCGGCCGCGGTGACGGTGGCCGCCGCCCGGCCCGGGCCCTGCGCGATGATCGCGTGGCACGTGGTGCAGTCGTGACGGATCGTCCGGCCGTCGGCGGCGGCGTGGTTGCCGTCGTGGCAGCGGAAACAGCCGGGCGAGTCCTTGTGCCCGATGTTGTCGGGGTAGACGCGCCAGTCCACCTTCATCCCCGGAAAGAAGCTGTGCGTGTAGATGGTCCGCACTTCCGCGATGGCCTGGCGGATGCGCGCACCGTCGGCGGTCCCCCGCCCGGGATACGCCGAGTCGTAGAACGCCGTCAGGGCGGTGGAGATGCCGCGGAGCGCCTCGGCGTCGCCGGCGTAGGGGGCGGTCAGCGCCCGGACGGCCTGGCGCTTGATGAAGGGGAGCGTGGAGTCGATGCGGCCGGTGCTCAGTGCGAGGTTCACGGACGCGACCGGCGTGCCGTAGATGTGCGTCGGCCGGTTGTGGCAGTCGATGCAGTCCATCGCCCGCGGGCGCGCGGCGGCGACCTGCGCCGCCGAGAGCGGGCTGACGGTGGACTGGTACACGGTGACGTTCCCGCGCGCATCGGTCACGTGCACCCACGGGATGTCCTGACGCTGGCTGTCGGTGGCGATGTACTCGATCCGGCTCGCGATGTTCATGTGCCAGTGGATCCCGCCGGACGGGCCGAAGGCGGGATCGCCGCCGCCGATGCGGAGCAGCAGCCGGATCGTCCACGGCGAGTTCTGCTCGTCGGGGAGGTAGTGGGGGATCACCCGCTCCGCCGCGCCGTAGAACTTCCGCGGCCAGTGGCACTGCTCGCACGTCTCCTGGGCCGGACGCAGGTTCTTGATCGGGGCCGGGATCGGCCGGGGGTACCTGCCGGCGAGCGTGGCATACACCTGGTAGACGCCCGAGAGCTTCGACTTCACGAACCAGCCGGCGCCCGGGCCGATGTGGCACTGGACGCAGGCGACGCGCGCGTGCGCCGACTGCTGGTACGCGGTGTACTCCGGACGCATGACGGTGTGGCAGGTCGCCCCGCAGAATGCCACCGACTCGGTGAATTCGTAGGTCCGGTAGCTCCCCAGCGCCGTGAGGACCAGGAAGAGGAAGGTCGCCACGCTGACGGCGATGAAGGCGCGTCGCTGGCGCGGGAGGTTGAGATCCAGGCGCGGGTAGAGGGGGACCTCGCCCGGCCTCGCGCGACGCCGCCGGCGGCGCTCCAGCAGGGCGCCGATCGAGATGAGCAGCAACCCCGCCACCAGGAAAGCGGGGGCGACGAGGTAGGTCAGGATGCCCAGGTAGGGGCTGCGGAAGCCGACGAACGCGTCGATCGCGATGAGGCTGGCCGCCGCGAAGAAGCTCGAGGCGGCGAGGATGATGCCGGCGGTGCTCAGCCAGTTCTGAAGGAGCGATGGCGCCTGCGCCGGGGGCGCGGCGTCGCCGTCGTCGGTCATCGTCGATGCTCCGCGTGTGCGGCCGTGCGGGCGCCCGTGCGTCACGGGCCGGACCATGCCCCACGGCGCGGGATGGCGGGAGTCTGGCCAAGGTCCCGCCGGGACCGCAAGTCCGGGACCAAGCGCTCGGCGCGCCCTGACGGGTCGCCGCTGTCGCGGCGGAGCGTGCGTCAGCGCCCTTGCGGCCTAGACCGGTGGTCTATACCATTGGTCCAATGCCGCGACCGCGCTTCTTCAACCTCCCCCCCCAGGCACGCCGGCGGCTCCTCCGCATCGCCACGAAGCACTTCGCCCGGTACGGGCTGGAGGGCGCGTCGCTCAACGGAATCCTGGCCGAGGCCGGCCTCAGCAAGGGCGCCTACTACTACTACTTCGACGACAAGGATGACCTGCTGGCGACGGTGCTCGACGACGCGGTGGACGCGATGCTCCGCCGCCTCCCGATGCCCGCGTTCGACAAGCTGACGCGCGCGGAGTTCTGGCCCGCGGTCGAGCGCCTGGTCGCGAGCTGGGCAGCGTGGGCGGACGCGCCGAGCGATCTTCTTCAGGTCACGGTGCAGTTCACCGCCTCCCGGCGCAGGAGCGAGCGCTTCGCGCCAGTCCTCGCCAAGGCGCAGGTGCTCTACCGGATGCTCATCGAGCCAGGGCAGCGCCTGGGGTGCGTGCGGACGGACCTCCCGGTGGACGTGTTGATCCGCCTCCTGGAGGCGAACGACGCGGTGCTCGACAGCATCTTCCTGTCTCTCAACGCCACCGTCACGCGGGCCAACCTCGAGCGTCACACGCGGGTCGTGTTCGACACGTTCAAGCGCCTGCTCGTCGCCGAGACGCCCGCGTCGAAACGGACGCCGGGCAGGCCGCCGAGGCGCCGGTGATCGCCCGGGCCCTCGGCCTCTCGCTCGCCCTGCTGGGCCTCTCGGCCCCGCGGGCCCCGGCGCAGAAGCCGGTCCTGAGCGGCCAAGCCTCCGCGTGGCTGACCTCGAGGCCCGACTCCGCCCTCGTGTCGCGGACCGGCCTGCGCTACCTCCCGGAACTCACGCTCCAGGATTCGCTCGGCGGCGGCCTCGCCGCGCAGCTGGACCTCTCGGCCGACGCCTCCGTGACGGGGAGCTTCGGCCGAGGGACGGCGCCCCGGTACGACGCCACGCTCAAGCCGTACCGCGCCTGGCTGCGCCTCGCCATGCACACCTTCGAGGCGCGCATCGGGCTCCAGAAGATCAACTTCGGCTCGGCGATGCTGTTCCGGCCGCTGATGTGGTTCGACCATGTGGATCCGCGCGACCCGCTCCAGCTCACCGACGGCGTCACGGGCGTGCTGGCCCGCTACACCTTTCTGACCAACGCGAACCTGTGGGGGTGGGCGCTGTACGGGAACGCGGCCGCCAAGGGATGGGAGACGTTTCCCACGGAGCCGCGGACGGTCGAGTACGGCGGGCGGGTCCAGACACCCGTCCCGGCGGGGGAAGTGGGCGTCACGTACCATCACCGTGAAGCGGACCTGCGGGGCCTCCCGGGCGGGGGCTTCGTCCCCGAGGACCGGCTCGGCCTCGACGGCAGGTGGGACGTGGGCATCGGGATCTGGGGCGAAGCCGCGCTGGTGCACCAGCGGACGGACCTCACGCCGTCGCGCTACCAGCGGTTCTGGACCGTGGGCGCCGATTACACGGTCCCGGTCGGGAACGGGCTCTACGTTCTGGGGGAGTACTCCCGCATCGAGGCGCCCGCTTCGCCCCTGGGCGCCGGCACCGGAGCCGGGTTCTCGGGGCTCCAGCTGAACTACCCGGTGGGCATCGTGGACCGGGTGTCGGCCATCGTCTACCGCAACTGGCAGGCGGGGCAGTGGTTCCGGATCCTCACCTGGCAGCGCACCTACGACGCGTGGAGCCTCTACTTGCTCGGGTTCTGGAACCCGGACCAGCCGCAGGGGCTCCAGGCCCAGTCACCGGGCCAGGCCTTCGCCGGCCGCGGGCTGCAACTGATGGTCGCGTTCAATCACTGACGGGACGCTCAATGACGGATCCGATCTGCATCGAGGCGATTCACCTGGACAAGCGGTACGCGCTGGGGTCGGGCACGCTCAAGGCGCTGGACCAGGTTGACCTGTCCATCGCGAAGGGCGAGTTCGCGGGCGTGGTGGGCCCGAGCGGGTCGGGCAAGACCACCCTCCTGAACATCATCGGGTCGCTGGACGCTCCGTCGGGCGGCAGCATCCGCGTGCTGGGCACGGACATCGCCTCGCTGTCGCACCGGGAGGCGGCGCGGCTCCGGAACCTCCACATCGGGTTCATCTTCCAGACGTTCAACCTGCTGCCGGTGTACACCGTCTACGAGAACGTGGAATTCCCCCTCTTGCTGCGGAGGATGGAGGCCGGCCGGCGGAAGAAGCTGGTGATGGAGGCGCTGGAGTGGGTCGGCCTCGCCGATCGGGCGGACTCGAAGCCGGCGCAGCTCTCAGGCGGGCAGAGCCAACGCGTGGCCATCGCGCGCGCCGTCGTCAAGCAGCCGGAGATCGTGCTGGCCGACGAGCCGACGGCCAACCTGGATGCCGAGAACTCGCATCACGTGATGCGGACGATGGTGCAGCTCAACCGCGACCTGAACGCGACGTTCGTGTTCGCGACGCACGACGAGAAGGTGATCGGGTACCTCCGCCGGAAGATCACGCTGGTGGACGGGACGATCGCCGCCGACGAGCGGAGCTAGAACGATGCTCCTCCCCACGCTCGCACTGCGGAACCTGCTGGGCGCGGGTCTCCGGACCTGGCTCAACGTGGTGTCCCTCTCGTTCTCGTTCGTCGCGATCATCTTCCTGCAGGGGATGTACGACGGGATGAACGAACAGGCCGTGCACGCGTCGGTCGGCGCGCTGTACGGCGGCGGGCAGTACTGGCACGAGCGCTACGACCCGTACGACCCCCTGACGCTGCCCGATGCGCACGGCCCTCTTCCCGCGTCGCTGGAGTCGCTGATCCGGGCGCGCCAGGCGACGCCCATCCTGATCCGGCAGGCGTCGATCTACCCCGGGGGGCGGTTCCGCAGCATCCTGCTCAAGGGCATCGCGCCGGACCAGGGCATCCTCACCATCCCCGCAGCGGCGCTGCAGGGCGGCGACGGCACGATCCCGGCGCTCATCGGCGCGCGGATGGCCAGGAACAGCGGGCTGAAGCCGGGCGACGCGGTGACGGTGCAGTGGCGGGACGTGCACGGGACCTTCGATGCTGCGGATGTCACGATCGCGCGGGTGATGCGCACCACCGTCCAGGAGATCGACAACGATCAGATCTGGATACCGCTCGAACAACTGCGCCGCATCACCGACATGCCGGGTCAGGCGAGCCTCGTGGTCCTCAGGCCGGGGGCGCGAGCCGGAGGGACCGTGGCGGGCTGGACCTTCAAGGACCGCTCGTACTTGCTGCGGGACATCCGGACGCTGATCCGGTACAAGTCCGTCGGCGGCAGCGTCCTGTACCTCGTCCTGCTGTTCCTCGCGATGCTGGCCATCTTCGACACGCAGGTCCTGTCCGTCTTCCGGCGCAGGAGGGAGATCGGCACCCTGATGGCGCTGGGGATGACGCGCACGCGCGTGATCGGCCTCTTCACGTTGGAGGGGGCTCTCCACGGCGCTCTCGCCGCCCTCTTGGCGGCCGCGTACGGGATCCCGCTGCTCGTCTGGGTCGCCGTCCACGGGTACGGGGTCCCGCAGGGAACCGACAGCTTCGGCCTCGCCATCGGGGAGCGGATCTTCCCCGTGTACTCGGCGGCGCTGGTCGGGGGGACCACGCTGCTGGTGCTGCTGGTCACCACGGTCGTGAGCTTCCTCCCCACCCGCAGGATCGCCCAGCTCAAGCCCACCGACGCCCTGCGTGGCAGGATGTCGTGATCCGGTTCCTCCTCAAGGGCCTGCTGCGCGACCGCTCCCGGTCCCTGTTCCCCGTCCTCATCGTGGCGGCGGGCGTGATGCTGACGGTGTTCCTGTTCGCGTGGATGCGGGGAGTGGAGGCCTCGCTGCTCCGGTCCACCGCACACTTCAGTGTCGGGTACGTCCGGGTCACCACCCGTGCCTACGTCGCGGAGGCCGACCAGATGCCGAACGACCTGGCCCTGCTCGGCGTGGACACGCTGCTGGCCGGGTTGCGGCGGCGGTTCCCCGACCTCCGCTGGACGCCGCGCATCGGGTTCGGCGGCCTGCTGGACGTTCCCGATGCTCGCGGCGAGACGAAGGCCCAGGCCCCGGTGATCGGCCTGGGCGTGGACCTCCTCGCGCCCGACAGCCCGGAGCGCGAGGTCCTCCGCGTCGGTCCCTCGATCGTCCGCGGGCGCGTGCCGGCGCGTCGGGGGGAGGCCGTCATCTCCGACGCGCTCGCGGACCGGCTGGGCATCCGGCCGGGCCAGACCGCGACCCTCATCGGCTCGACGATGTACGGCGGCATGGCGCTCGCCAACTTCACCGTCGTGGGGACGGTCCGCTTCGGCGTCGGCGCGATGGACCGCGGCGCGATCATCGCCGACATCCACGACGTTCAGACGGCCCTCGACATGGAGACCGGCGCGGGGGAGATCCTCGGCTTCTTCCCCGACGACCTGTACCACGAGGCGCGTGCCGACTCCGTGACCGCGCGGTTCAACGCGCGGCACCGCTCCGGGGACCGGTTCGCCCCGGTGATGGGGACGCTGCGCGAGGCGAGCGGCCTGTCCGACCTCCTCGACTACATCACGATGGTCCTGAACGCGCTCATCGCCATCTTCGTGGCGGCGATGTCCATCGTCCTGTGGAACGCCGGGTTGATGGGCAGCCTGCGCCGCTACGGGGAGATCGGCGTCCGGCTGGCCGTCGGCGAGGACCACGGCCACATCTACCGGGCGATGCTCGCCGAGGCGCTCGCCATCGGGCTCGCCGGCTCCGTGCTCGGAACGGCCGTCGGACTCGCCTTCGCGTATTGGCTGCAGGTGCACGGCTTCGACATGCGGCCGTTCATCAAGGACAGCACGATGATCATCGACGACATGATGCGGGCGCGGGTCACGCTGGGCGCCGCGCTGATCGGCTTCCTCCCGGGCCTGGCGGCGACGCTGCTGGGCACGGGCATCTCCGGGATCGGCATCTACCGGCGGCAGACGTCCCAGCTGTTCAAGGAGCTCGAGGCATGAAGCGGCTCTGGTGGATGCTCCTCGCGGCCCGGGCGGGCGCGCTCGCGGCGCAGACGCCCTCGGGCGACGAGGTCCTGCAGCGCGTGGACCGGAACATGTTCGCGGAGAGCCGGATCGTGGTGTCGCAGATGATCGTCCACGGGCGGCGCGAGACCCGCACCATCGAGTCGCGATCGTGGCAGCGCGGGACCGCGGACGCGTTCACCGAGTATCTCGCTCCCGCCCGGGAGCGGGGCACGAAGATGCTCAAGCTGGGGGACGACCTCTGGACGTATTCCCCCTCCACCGACCGGACCATCATGATCTCGGGGAGCATGCTCCGGCAATCGGTGATGGGCTCCGACCTCTCCTACGAGGACATGATGGAGGACCCGCGGCTGGAGCACTCCTACTCCGCCACGGTATCCGGCACGGAGGCCGTGGACGGGCGGAGCTGCCTCGTTCTGGATCTGACGGCCAAGGTGGAGGGCCTCGCCTATCACACCCGGCGGCTGTGGGTGGACGGCGAGCGGTTCGTGCCGCTACGGGAGGACCTGTACGCGAGGAGCGGGCGGCTCCTGAAGACGATCCGGCTGAACGACGTCAGGTCCGTCGAGGGGCGCTGGGTGCCGATGCACGCCCTGTACCGGGACGTCCTGAAGGACGGGGAAGGGACGGAGTTCGTCATCACCTCGGTGGGTTTCGATGCCGCGATCCCGGACTACCTGTTCTCGAAGGCCGCGTTGAGGAGGTAGGCGGCGCCGACCCTGCATCGGCCGCGTTCGCGGGCCGCCCCTCCAGGGTATCGCCGGCAGGCCCGGGTGGACCCGGCGCTCTCGAAGGGGTATTACAGGGAGTGTCAGCTGGTGGTGTTTCGCCTCTTCCGGAGCGACCGATGTCCCGCGTCCCGCTACTGCTCGGCTCCCTGCTCCCCGCTCTTGCGGGGGCGCTGCTGGCCCAGGGCCCCGCCGCCGGAGCCGGCAACCCCCCGGCACGGATGGCCCGGATCGGCTTCGTGTCGGGCGTGGTCTCCTTCCAGCCCTCGGGTGATACCGCCTGGAGCGTGGCGACGCTGAACTACCCGATGGCGACGGGCGATCGCGTCTACGCCGATCGCGGCGCCCGCGCCGAGCTGCAGGTCGGCTCCCTCGTCGTGCGGGCCGCGGACCAGACCGACCTCACGGTGACCGACCTGACCGACCAGTTCCTGCAGCTGGGCCTGACGCAGGGCACGATCCGCGTCAGCGTGTATCAGCTCGCCCCCGGCGACTCGGTCGAGGTGGACACGCCGCACGGCGCGCTGACGGTGCTCGACGCGGGCGACTACCGCGTCGACGCGCCCCCGGGCGACAGCGCGATCACCGTGAGTGTGGGCAAGGGGAGCCTGCAATGGACGGCCGGAGGGGTCGCCCAGACGGTGCAGAGCGGGCAGTCCATCCGGATCAGCGGCATCAATCCCATCCAGGTGGCGAGCGTGCCGCGCCCCGCGCCTGATGGCTTCGACCAGTGGAGCGCCGACCGGGACAGCCGGATGAAGTCGTCCGCGTCGGCGCAGTACGTGAGCCGCGACGTCCCTGGCTACGACGAACTGGACGCGGCCGGCGCGTGGAACGTGGACCCGGTGTACGGGCCGGTGTGGTTCCCGGGCACAGTGCCCCCGGGCTGGGTGCCCTACCGGAACGGTCACTGGGTGTGGATCGAGCCGTGGGGCTGGACCTGGGTCGAGCACGAGCGCTGGGGGTACGCGCCGTTCCACTACGGGCGGTGGGCGTATCTGCGAGGGGCCTGGGGGTGGCTGCCGGGTCCGATGGCGGTGCGGCCGTACTACGCCCCGGCGCTGGTGGTGTTCCTGGACGGCACGTCGTTCGGCGCGCAGCTGTGGTTCCCGCTGGGCCCCGGTGAAGCGTACTACCCGTGGTATCACCACGATGGCGACTATCTGCGCAGGGTGAATGTCACCAACATGAGGAACGTCACGAACCTCGCGCGCATCACCGACGTCACGTACATCAACCGGATCCAGTACCGGAACCGGGGCGTCGGCACGACTGCGGTGCCCACCGCGGGCTTCCAGGGCAGAGGGCCGATCGCCGGCCGGGTGCTTCGCGAGCTTCCGCCTGGCGTCGCCACGGCGCCGATCGCTGCGCATCCCTTTGTCCAGCCGGGCGTGCGCGCCGCGGCCGGCGGGATCCCGGAGCCGAGGCCGTCCACCGGCCGGCGGCCAACGTGGATCGCGGCGCCGCCTCCCCGACCGGCGCCGGCGAGTGGCCAGAACCAGCCGTCGGCGGCGAGGCGAGCGGTGCCGACCGCTCAAGGCGCCCCGCAGGGGCACCCGGTGCTCATCACGCGGCAGGCCCCGCCGCCGCAGAACGTGCCGTTCCCCCAGCGTCAGAAGGCCATGCAGCCCGACGACGGGCGCCCGCTCGAGCCGCAGCAGATCGACAACCTGCGTGCGGGCAAGCCGGCGGGGGCGCGGCGCGACCCCGAGTACCCGCCACACCAGGCGGCGCCTGCGCCGCAGCGACCCGCCAACCCATCGACGGGCCGGGCGGCGCCGGCGCCGCAGCGCCCGGCCAGTTCCGCGCCCAGGCCGGCCCCGCGGTCCCCGAATCCGAAGGAGCGCCGGCGGTAGGCTGGCGAGCCCGGGGCGCCGGAGAGCGCGGACTGACCCTGCATCGGAGCGGCCCCGGGCGACTGGGGCCGCTTCCGCTTTCCGTGCCTCAGTGGCGGTCGTCGAGCCGGAGGGCCGCCGCCGCGCCGGCGGTCCGCGCTCGATGTCACTCGGCTGATTGCCCCGTGGAGCCCGCCGCCGGCACTCACCGGCCGTCCGCTCCTTGTAGAATAGGCCGAATTCAGATAAAATTACTCGGAATTATGTACGCCGCCGGCCGATGCCGAGGCAGACCGTCGTGTTTCTTTACACTTCAGGAGGCCTTATGTCATTGTGGCAAAGCAGGTTGGGTGGCGCACTGGCAGTCACGGCGATTGGAGCGGCGGCGGTCGGGATGTCTGCCTCGCCGACCTCGCGCGCCACGCAGGGGGAGTGCCGGGCATTGAACGGCGCCCAACTGTGCGTCTGGGCCGAGACAGCCGACGACACGCTCACCACCTTCGGGGCGACGATCCCGACTTCGATTCCCATTTCAACACCATCGCTGCCGCAGACCTCACGGCGATCGACTGCTCCGACCTGAGCAAGCCCACGCGGCTGTCAGCGCGGTACGAGATGCCCGACGTGCCGGTCCCGGACATGGGGACCCTTATCGGCCTGTGCGTGCCAGGGATGGGGATGCACGCGCTGCCGGCGGCGGATCTGCGCTCCGCCACGCCGTTCCTCAAGACGATGGTCCTCGGCTACAACCACGCGCGCCCGATCTTCCTGGAGCCGATGATCACCCGTGAGACGCTGCTCGCGCGGCGGTCCTTCACGCTCGACGTGCCGCACGTACCCGGCGAGCCCGCGAGCGTACGTGCCCCCGCGCGGTTCCGCGCCGACTACGACGCCGCGACCCAGTCGTACCGGTTCGTGTTCTCAGGGCTCGCCGCCTCCACGCGGTAGGACCCCGGCTGCACCTGCCTCCTACGCCCGACGGGGCGCGGGAGGCGGCGTCTGGCGCGCTGACGGCTGACGGCTCTCCTTGCCACCCACTCCCTGTTCCCCCATCGTGCAGCGTGCGCTCCACCTCCATCCACCCCGTCCCTGACCTGCCCATGCGACGCATCGCGCTCTCTGCCGCCCTCGCCGGCCTCGCCGCGCTCCTCCCGCTCTCCCTCGCGGCCGCGCAGGACACCACCCGCTACACCCACGCGGACACGCTGCGCGGCTCCAACGGCCCGGCGCGCGCCTGGTGGGACGCGACCTTCTACGACCTCCACGTCGCCGTGAGCCCCGCCGACAGCAGCATCCGCGGCTGGAACGGCATCACCTACCGCGTCATCCAGCCCGCGCAGGAGATGCAGATCGACCTCCAGGTCCCCCTCGAGGTGGACAGCATCGTGCAGGACCACCGGAGGCTCGCCTCCCGACGCGACGGGAACGCCTTCTTCGTGATGCTCGCGGCCAGGCAACGCGCCGGCGACGTCAGGACGGTCACCGTCTGGTACCACGGGAAGCCGCAGGCTGCCCGGCGCCCGCCGTGGGATGGCGGCTTCATCTGGGCCCGGGACAGTCTCGGCAACCGGTTCGTCGCGACGGCGGACGAAGGCCTCGGCGCCAGCGTCTGGTGGCCGAACAAGGACTACCTCGCCGACGAGCCCGACAGCCAGCGCATCGCCATCACCGTGCCCGGCCCGATGGTGGACGTCTCCAACGGCCGGCTCCGCGCCACGACGCACAACCCCGACGGCACCACGACCTTCGAGTGGTTCGTGACCGAGCCGATCAACAACTACGACGTCGCCGTCAACGCGGGGACGTACGCCCACTACGCCGACACCCTCGACGGCGAGGCCGGCCGGCTCACCATGGACTTCTGGCCCCTCGCTTACCACCTCGACGCGGCGCACCGGCAGTTCCGGCAGGCCACGCCGATGCTGCGGTGCTTCGAGCACTGGTTCGGCCCGTACCCCTGGTACGCCGACGGCTACAAGCTCGTCGAGGCCCCGCACCTCGGGATGGAGCACCAGTCCGCCGTGGCGTACGGCAACCGCTACCAGAACGGCTATCTGGGACGCGACCAGTCGCGTACCGGCCTCGGCCTGCAGTGGGACTTCATCATCGTCCACGAGAGCGCGCACGAGTGGTGGGGGAACAACATCTCGATGCAGGACCTGGCGGACGAGTGGATCCACGAGTCGTTCGGCACCTACGCGGAGGGGATCTACACCGAGTGCCAGCTCGGGAGGACCGCGGGAGCGGCGTACCTGATCGGGACGCGGGCCGCCATCCGCAACGACCGGCCGATCATCCCCGCCTACGGGGTGAACGCCGAAGGGTCGGGCGACAGGTATCCCAAGGGCGGGAACATGCTGCACACGATCCGCCAGATCGTGGACGACGACGCGAAGTGGCGTGGCATCCTGCGCGGGCTCAATGCGACCTTCCGGCACCAGACCGTCACCGGCCGGCAGGTCGAGGACTACATCAGCCGGGAGGCCGGCGTCGATTTCAGCAGGGTGTTCGCGCAGTACCTGACCACGACGATGGTCCCCGCGCTCGAGTACAGGGTCGAGGGGACCCAGCTCTCGTACCGCTGGGCGAACGTGGTCGAGGGCTTCGACATGCCGGTGCGGGTGAACATCCCGGGGCTGGGGACGCGGACGCTGCGTCCGACGGAGGCGTGGCAGACCCTCGTGGTGCCATCGGCGCAGGCGGCCGCTCTCGCGGTGGATGACAACTTCTACGTGACCCTGAGGAACGTCGGCGCTCCCGCGCCGGCGGGCCCCGGCGGAGGGCGGTGACGGGGCGCGACCACCGGCGGCGCGGGGAGCGAGCGGTCGCCGGTGCGGGGGGCCTGCGCCGCGGCCCCGAGGCGCAAGGAGGCCGGGGCGACCGCCCCGGCCTCCTCGTGTGACCGCGGTCTTCGCCTAGTGCTGGATCGACGGCTGCGGCACGTCCACCACGGCGAAGACGCCCGCGTGATCGGACGGCCAGATCAGGCCGAAGGGCCCACGCACCCGCGCGCTGGGCAGCGCCGAGACCAACTGGATATCCCCGTCCACCTTGCCGGACGGACGCGCGAAGCCGCGCGTCCAGATCATGTCGATCCGCTGGTTCAGCAGGGACCGGCGGTTGGAGAGGTCGGGAGCCTGACAACAGGAGAAGCCGGGATCGCGGGGCTCAAGGACGGCCCACGTGTCCACGAGCCGCGAGGACGCCAGCACCCCATACATCATCGAATTCGGGACGTCGTTGAAGTCCCCGGTCAGGACCACGCGGGGCGCCGCGCCGATGAACGCCGCGACTTCGCCGGCTTGCACGGCGCGCAGTCCCGCGATCTGCGGGTCGTCGCCCGACTCGAGGTGGGTGTTCACGAGCAGCATCGGGATCCCGTCCACGGTGGCGTTCCTGGCGACGTACCCGCGCAGGAGCGTGATGCCCTCCGCCACCGTCCCGAGGTTGGCGTCGAAGACCTTCTCGACCGATGCCCCCGCCAGCGTGACGCTGCGGGCATTCACCAGCAGCACGTCGTGATCCACGATGTGCACCGCGCCGCCCGCGAGGGACGCATCGGTGCTGGTGTTCCGCGCGGCGAGCACGTAGTGCACGTGCTCCGCGGCCAGCGCCGCCTGGAGGCCCGCGAGGAAGTCGATCTGGATCGGGTCGCCGGAAAGGCCGAGCCCGGCCGGGATGACCGTCAGATCATACACCTCCTGGAGTCCCACCACGTCGGGCCGGTTCCTGGCGATCTCGTCGGCGATCGCCTCGACGCGGGTGGCGAAGTCGGTGTGCTGCAGCGTCTGCAGCGCCACCATCAGCGCGGGGAGATCGTCGTTCGGATCCGGGGTGGCGAGCGCCGTCATGACCGCGTCGACGTCCGCGCCGATGTACATGTTCCGCGTCATCACGCTGACCGAGCGCCCGCCGTGGTCGGCGGAGTTGTTGAGGGAGATTGCGGATTGCGGGGCGAGCGGGTTCTGCTCGCTGCAGGCCGCGAGGGCCGCGAGGGCGAGGAGAGGCAACAGCCGAGAGACGGTGAGCATGGCTTCCTCCGACACGATGGAGATCCGGACGGCGATGAAGAGGGACGGCCGCGGGGGCGCGCCCGACATGAGCGGTGGTCCCTCGAGGCGCACGCACTCTAGCGCAGCCCCGTCAAGCCGGCGTCAAGAGCCTTCTGCGCCGGGGTCAGGGGCGGGAAGCGAACGGGGCGCCGCGAGGCGCCCCGTCGAGTCGCTCCGTCCTGTGCGAAGCTACCAGGTGTCGCCGACGGGGCCGGGGCCGAAGTGGTGGCTGGAGACCCTGGCCGGGCCAGGGGCATGGCCGCCCTCCATGAGGGCGTCGGCGACGAGTCTGGCCGCGGTGCGCGGGTCGCGGCCGACCAGGCTGGCCGGGACGTGCAGGACCCGCAGGCCGCCTCCCGCCAGCGCCTCGTTGTTCCGGGCATCCGCGCGCTTGTGCCCTCGGCGCGATGCGCCCACCACCTGCACGACGAGCTTTGCTGCGGCGCAGTAGAACTCGGCGATCCCTCCGAAGACGGTCACCTGGCGCCGGAAGCGGAACCCGTCGCACCGATGCTCGCGCAGCTGCTCCCAGAGCGCCTCCGCCGACGGGCTGTGCCGCGCCCGCTGGGCCCCGTTATCGGGTCTCATCCCGGACTCCGGGTCGTAGCGCGTGTCTTGGTGTGGCATCGGTGCGTTCCGGTCTGCGCGCTCCCGGTGGAGCGGGCGGCTGGTCGGTGGCCGGCGGCGAATCCCTGCCGGGTGGCGGGGGATCGCATCCGGATGATCCGGCGCGGAGGGGTCTGTCGGTCGGGCTGGGAGAGGCAGGCGAGTCTGCACTTACGAAGCGTACACCCGAGGAGGTGGCGGCGTCAGTGCCACTTCCGGCGCGCGTCCGCCGCCGGTCGCCCTGGGGGTCCCTACCGGATCGCCTGCACCACCGGTATCCGGGCGGCGCGGCGGGCGGGGAAGAAGCCGCCGAGCACGCCCATCACGAGCGAGAAGAGGACGCCGTAGAGGAGGATCCGCGGCGTCACCAGGAAGCTGAACGCGATCATCGAGAACGACGACCAGTTGGTGGTGCTGGTCACGATGCCGTTGATCGGCAGGGCCGCGAGGCAGCCGAGGAGGCCGCCCACCAGCGCCAGGAACGTCGCCTCGGTGAGGAACGACGCCAGGACGCTCCGGGGCCGGAAGCCGAGGGTCAGGAGCACGGCGATCTCGGCGGTCCGCGACGCCACCGCCGCGTACATGGTGTTGACCGCGCCGAACACCGCGCCGATGGCCATGATGCCGGTGATGAAGACGGCCAGGAAGTTCAGGATGACCCGCAGGACGGTGGACTGTGCGGCATAGAAGTCCGACTCGCGGTGCGCGTCCAGCTGGAGCCGGCGGTCATCCTCCACGGTGCGCTTGACCTCGTCGAACAGCGCGGCGCTGCGGAGCCGCAGCACCATCACCTGGTAGAACTCGCCGCGCAGCACCGGCATCAGCTGTTCGTTCTGGCCCCAGATCTCCGACTCGAAGGCGGAGCCGCCGGAGGAGAAGTGGCCGGCGACCAGCCAGCCGCGGCCCCCGAAGCGGATGGTGTCGCCCACCGCGCTGTGCGCCAGCCGCGGCGCGATGGCGGTGCCGATGATGACCTCGTCCTGGCCCGGCGCGAAGCGCCGCCCCTCGACGATCCGCACGTTCTGCCGCACCTCGAAGGCCTGCGCGGAGACGCCGCGGGCCACCACGAGACGGTCGCCGCCGCCCGTCGCCGCGTCGAGGCTCATCGGCACGAACACCTCGGGGCTCGCGAGCGGCCGCCCGTCGGTGCCGGTGGCGATCTGCGGGAGCGCGGCGATGATCGCGGCATTGTCGCGCCCGATGCCGCTCGAGAGCTCCGAGTCGGCGCCCTTCCGGAGCACCAGCACGTTGTCGGGCGAGCCGGTCCGCACCAGCGCCATCTGGAAGCCGTGGGCCAGCGCGAGCATCGCGATGAACACGGCGACCACCAGCGCGATGCCGAGCGCCGTCATCGCGCTCGAGACGGGGCGCCGCAGCAGGCTGCGGACGTTGTAGATGAGGGGGATCCTCATTCGACATGCCTCAGCGCCTGGACGGCGGAGAGCCGCGCGGCCTGGAGGGCGGGCACGAGGCCGCTCGCCAGCGCCAGCGCCACGGCGATGCCGACACCCGTGGCGAGCGTGCCGGCGGTCACGTCGAAGCCCGGGAGGAACCCCATCGCGCTGAACCCCGAGGGCCGGTAGAGCGCCTTCGCCGCCCCGAGGCCCAGCGCCGCGCCGCCGAGCGCGATGGCGCTGGCCTCGGCCATCACCAGGCCGAACAGCAGCCGGTCGGTGAAGCCCACCGTCTTGAGGACGCCGACCTCGTTGGTCCGTTCCCGCGCCGAGAGCATCATGGAGTTCGCGGCGACGAGGAGGATGGCGAACACCACCGCCATCCCGATGGAGTCCATCAGGAACGAGACGTTCCCCCACATCGTCATGAAGTTGGCGTTGAAGGCGCGCTCCGTGCCGGTCTTCGTCGGGTCGGCGGAGTTCTTGAACATCGCGTCCACCGTCGCCGCCACCTGCGGCGCGAGCGCCGGGTCCTTGAGCTGGAGGACGTACCAGCCCGGATTCACCCAGCGCGGGTAGCGCTCGTAGACGACCTCGTAGTGGAACACCAGGACGTCCTCGCCGAACGCCGGGTCCACCGCGCGGTAGACACCGCGGATCGTGAAGGTCCAGTCGCCCTGGAAGATCGTGCCCTTGAGCGTGATGTTCTGGCCGAGGCGCCAGCCGAACTTGTCCATCAGGTGCTTGCCGACGACGCAGGCCGTGCGCTCCCGCAGGAAGGTCGCCTTCTGGTCCGCCGGCAGCTCGAGGTCGCTCTTGTAGACCTCCAGGTACGACTCGGCGTCGGCGGCGAAGCTCGCGAAGAAGTTCCTCGGGTCCTGGTAGACGCCGCCGAACCAGTCGGCCCAGGTCACCGCCGCCACGCCCGGCACGGCGAGGAGCCGCTCCCGGTAGCTCCGCGGCAGGAAGAAGACGATCGCCTTGGCGCTCTGCACGATCATCCGCGACTCGCTCCCCACCTCGGCGCCGGCCTTGAGGGTCGTCACGACCGAGCGCAGCGACGCGAACAGGAACAGCGCCAGCGCCACGCTCGCCGTCGTCAGGACGGTGCGGCGCTTGTGCCGCATCAGGTTCGCCCAGACCAGGGGGAAGTACTTCACGCCGACAGCACCCCCTTGTCGAGGTGCAGGACCGCGCCGGCCGCCTGCGCGGCGCGCGGGTCGTGGGTGACCATGATGATCGTCTTGTGGAACTCCCGGTTCAGCCGCTGGAGCAACGCGAGGACCTCGGCGGCCGACTTGGCGTCGAGCTGGCCGGTCGGCTCGTCGAGCAGGATGATCGTCGGGTCGGAGACCACGGCGCGGGCGATCGCGACCCGCTGCTCCTGCCCCCCCGAGAGTTGGCGCGGGAAGTGCTCGGCCCGGTCCGTGAGCGCCACCACCTCCAGCGCGGTCCGCACGTGCTCGCCCCGCTCCCTCTTCGAGAGCTTCGTCAGGAGGAGCGGCAGCTCCACGTTCTGGTAGGCGGTCAGGACCGGCAGGAGGTTGTACGACTGGAACACGAACCCGACGTGCCGCGCGCGCCATGCCGCCAGCTCGGTCGGGTTCATCGCGCTGACCTCGGCGCCCCCGACCGTCACGGTGCCGCCGGTGGGCTTGTCGAGCCCCGCGATGAGGTTGAGGAGCGTGCTCTTGCCGCTCCCAGACGGCCCCATCAGCGCGGTGAAGCTCCCCTCGGCGAACTCGAGGTCCAACCCGTCGAAGACGACGATGGGCTGGGAATCGCGCTGGAAGGTCTTGTTCAGGCTGCGAATAGTGACGAGCGCCATAGGCACCGGACGTGATGAGTGATAGGTGATAGGTGATGGGTGATAGGGGGCTATCGTGCCGCCGCCGTCTTCACCTTCATCCCTTCCTTCGGCTCGGCCACACCCGAGAGGAGCAGCGTCTCGCCCCCCGAGAGCCCTGACCGCACCTCCCGCAGCCCGGCGCTCACCGGCCCCGCCACCACCTCCCGGCGCACCAGGCGGCCGTCCCGCACCACCCAGACCACCGTGGCGCTGCCGTCGGTGCGGACCGCCTCCGCCGGCACGGCGACCCGCGGCCGTCCGGCGGGCTCGGCGGCGCCGCGTGCCGCCTCCAGAAACTCGACCCGGGCGCCCATCTCCGTCAGGATGCGCGGGTCGTGGTCGAGGATCGCGACCTTCACCTGGACGGTGGCCTTCTGCCGGTCGGCGGTCGGGACGATGAGGCGCACTGTGCCGCGGAAGCTCGTGTCGGGGTACGCGTCGAGGGTGATGCGGGCCCCCTGGCCGCTGCGGACGCGGGCGATGTACGCCTCGTTGACGTCCACCTCCACCTCGAGGGTCGCCAGGTCCGCCATCGTGACCACAGCGCCGCGGGTGAGGCCGCCGCCCACCGAGGGCGCCACCACCTCGCCGACCTCCGCGTCCTTGCGGAGGACGGTGCCCGTGAAGGGTGCGCGGATGAGGGTGTTCTCGTAGTTGGCCTGCGCGAGGCGCAGCCCCGCGTCCGCCGCGTCCACCCGGGACCGGGCCGCGTTCGCGCGGGCGTCGGCCTGGGCGGCGTGGCTGTCGGCCGCGTCCATGTCCTGCTGGGAGATGAGCTGCGGATTCTGGGCCCGCACGTCGCGGGCCCGCCGTGCCTCGCGCTGCAGTTGGTCGCGGTCGGCCTGCGCCTCGATCAGCGACGCCCGCGCCGTCGCGGCGTTCGCCTCGGCCTGCGTCACGGCCGCGGCGTAGTCGGCGTTGTCGAGCCGCGCGATCACCTGGCCCTCTGTGACGCGCGATCCTTCGCTCACGCCCAGATACGCCAGCCGTCCCGGGAGCTTCGCGGAGACCGACGCCTGGGTCCGCGCCACGACGTAGCCGTTGGCGACGACCCCTGACCCGGCCGGGCCTCCGCCACCCAGCACCGTCGCGACGGCCACCTGCACGCTCGCCGCGGCGCCGCGCCCGCGGAGCCAGAAGGCGAGGACGCCGATGAGCGTCACCGCGCCCGCCGCGATGAGGACGGCGGTGCGGAACGCCCGGCGCACGCCGGGGGCGGGTGCGTCGCGGTCGATCCGGAGCCGCGAGAGATCGGGTGTGGCGTCGGTCATCGTCGGTGCGCTCTCCGAGCCGCCGGCCCGGAGCGTCCTATGAGGATAGCGGCTCCGCGGCGATCATGCGACCATACGGAGGGGCCGCGGTGCGTGTTTCGTGGCCGCTGGCTTCGCGCCACGCGGCCCCCTACCTTGGGGACAGCGCGAGCGCGTCCGCCCCGTGCCGGCTCCGGGGTGCGCTCAGCCGCGGGGAGGCGCACGGATGGCAGGTTCCAGGAAACGCCCGTCCAGGCGCCCGGCTCCCACCGGGCGGGAACGCCCCCGGGAGGCCCCGCAGTCGAGCGAGGAGAAGTTCCGTACCCTGTTCGCGACCGCCGACGACGCGATCTTCCTGATGGCGGGCGCCGTCTTCGTCGACATCAATCCCAAGTGCATCGAGATGTTCGGCCTGGAGGACCGCACGGACATGGTCGGCCACACGCCGATCGAGTACTCGCCGCCGCGGCAGCCCGACGGGCGGGACTCGAGCGAGAAGGCCCTCGCCTACATCGCCGCGGCGCGCGCCGGGGTGCCGCAGCGCTTCTACTGGAAGCACATCCGCAAGAACGGCGCGCCGTTCGACGCGGAGGTGTCGCTCAACGCCCTCACGCTCGACGGCGAGGTCCACCTCCAGGCGATCGTCCGCGATATCACCGCACGCAGGGCCGCCGAGGAGGCGCTCCGCGAGAGCGAGGAGCGGTTCCGGCTCCTCTCCGAGGCGGCGTTCGAGGGCATCAGCGTCTCCGAGGATGGGCGGCTCGTGGACTGCAACGCCCGACTGGCAGCGATGCTCGGCTACGATCGGGCCGAACTCCTCGGGCGGCCGATCACCGACTTCGTGGGGCCCGAGGACGCGGCGACGATCGCGGCCCATGTCGCCACGAACGCCCAGGACCGCTACGAGACGCGCGGACGGCGGAGGGACGGCACCGTCCTCGAGGTCGAGATCCAGGGGCGTGTGCTGCCGCACCAGGGCCGCGCGCTGCGCGTCAGCGTCATCCGCGACATCACGGATGCCCGGCGCTCCGAGCGCATCCAGCGCGCCACCTACGCGATCTCGACCGCCGCCCTCACCGCGCCGACGCTGCACGAGCTGTACGCCGCGATCCACCGCATCGTGGGCGAGCTGATGCCGGCCCGGAACCTCTACATCGCGCTCTACGACGCCCGGACCGACCTGATCACCTTCCCCTATTGCGTGGACGAGTACGACACGGCGCCGGCGGCCAAGCACCCGGGCAAGGGCCTCACCGAGTTCGTCCTCCGCACCGGTCGGCCCCTCCTCGCGACCCCCGAGGTCTACCTCGAGCTGGAGCGCCGCGGCGAGGTCGAGCTCATCGGCGCCCCCTCCGTGGACTGGCTCGGCGTCCCCCTGATCACGGACGGACGGCCCATCGGCGTGCTGGTGGTGCAGACGTACACCGAGGGGCTCCGCTACGGCGAGGTGGAGCTGAACATCCTGCAGTTCGTGTCCACGCAGGTGGCGATGGCCATCCAGCGGAAGCGCGCCGAGGACGCCGTGCGGGAGTCCGAGGCGTTCCACCGCCAGGCGATCGAGAACGCCGAAGGCGTGCCCTTCCGGCTCATCTTCGGCCCGTCCGTCGGCACGGGGCACTACTCCAACGTCGGCACGGGGATGGAGCGCCTCCTTGGCGTGACGGGGGCGGAAGTCACGGAGCGGCGCTTCTACGACCTGGTCCAGGAGATCGTCCCGCTCTCGCCGGGGACGCCGACCGATCCCGACGAGGCGCGGCGGCGCTACCTCGCCGGGGAGATCCCGCGGTACCGCGCGGAGGTACGCATCCGCACGCCGGACGGCCGGGAGAAGTGGATGCGTGATACCTCCCTCCCGCTCCGGGACGAGGAGACCGGCCGGATCATCGGCGCGCTCGGCATCCTGCTCGACATCACCGAGCACAAGCGTCTGGAGGATCAGCTGCGGCAGGCGCAGAAGATGGAGGCGGTGGGGCGGCTGGCGGGGGGCGTGGCGCACGATTTCAACAATCTGCTGACGGCGATCGGGGGGTACAGCGACCTGTTGCTGGCGGACCTGGCGATGGCGGACCCGCGGCGGGGGGACGTGGAGGAGATCAAGAAGGCGGCGGAGCGGGCGGCGGCGCTGACGCGGCAGCTGCTGGCGTTCAGCCGGCGGCAGGTGCTGCAGCCGAAGGTGCTGGACCTGAACGCGGTGATCGGGGGGGCGGAGAAGCTGTTGCGGCGGCTGATCGGGGAGCACATCCGGCTGGAGACGCGGCTGGCGGAGGGGCTGGGGGCGGTGCGGGCGGACGCGGGGCAGGTGGAGCAGGTGGTGATGAACCTGGCGGTGAACGCGCGGGACGCGATGCGGGAGGGGGGGACGCTCACGGTGGAGACGGTGAACGTGCGGATCGGCGCCGAGCGGCGGACTGCGGAGCAGGCGCCGATGCCGCCGGGGCCCTACGTGGAGCTGCGCGTGAGCGACACCGGCGCCGGGATGGATACCGAGACGCAGCGCCGACTCTTCGAGCCGTTCTTCACGACCCGGGAGAAGGGGCAGGGCACGGGGCTTGGCCTCGCGACGGTGTACGGGATCGTGAAGCAGAGCGAGGGGTTCATCTGGGTGGACTCGGCGCCGGGTGCCGGGACGACCTTCACGATCGACCTGCCGCGGGTGGACGAGCCGATCGAGACCGCCCGGTCCGCCGTCGGCGCGACGGCACGAGCGCCGGGCACCGAGACGATCCTCGTCGTGGAGGACGAGCCCGCGGTCCGGAGCGTGGCCTGCCTGGCGCTCCGCACCCAAGGCTATGTGGTGCTCGAGGCGCCGGACGCGGCGGCGGCGCTGCAGCTCGCGGCGGGGATCGCGGGCGGCCGCCGGATCGACCTGCTCCTCACCGACGTGGTGATGCCGGGGCTGAGCGGGCGCGCGCTCGCGGAGCGTCTGGTCGCCCAGCGGCCTGGGCTGCGCGTACTGTACATGTCGGGCTACGCCGATGGCGCCATCGGGGAGCACGGGGAGCTGAAGCCGGGGCTCGAATACCTGCAGAAGCCGTTCGGGGCCGACGACCTGGCGCGCAAGGTGCGGGCCGTGCTCGACGCGCCGCCGCCGGGCCTGGCGTAGGCCCGCGCGGCTCCGGCCATGTCCTCGGCCGGAGCCCTCACGCCGTCGCCTGCCCCGCCGGGTTGCGCCAGCCGGGTCAGCGGCCGCCGACCGTTCGCCGGACGATCGTGATGGAGCCCGGGTACTGGATCGGGCCAAGGGGCGTGTCTATGGTCGGCACGGCACGCAGCACCACCTCGGTGGGTCGCGAACCGAGGCCCGCGAGGCCCAGGGCTAGGTTCAGGGCGTCGCCGGCGCTGCCCTGAAAGAACCGCCACAAGTCGAGCGACACCGGCACCCGCATGTCGGTCACGTCCCCGGGCGGAAAGGTGTAGGCGCTGTCGAGCGTGCCGGAGACGGTCTCGCGCCCGTTCAGGTCGAGGATCCACTGCATCCGGACGAGCCGGGCCGTGGTGCGGTTCTCCGCGGGATTGCGGCCCAGCAGGTGGACGTCGAACTCCAGCGGCACCTGGCGGCGCGCGACGGCGGCGCCGATGCGCACCGCCTCCAGCACCCCCACATCGGACGGGCTGCTGATGTGTTCGAGGGACACCCCCGCGAGGCGCACGGCCGCCACGCGATCCACCTCGAACGTGACTTGCCGCAGGGCCAGAAGGCCGCGCACCGTCGCGCAGGCCGCGAGGCCGAGGAGGATCGTCGCCGCTGTGGCGGCGCGGAAAGCGAACCGTGATCGCGTGCGAACCGCCCTCATCGCCTTGCTCCCCGATGGCTCGTCGTTCGGCATGCGGTGCATTGTGCGGCGGCCGGCAAGGGCCGGGCCGGCCGCGCGTCCCTGTCGAACTATACCCGCCTCGAGGCGCCGGTTGCCCGACTCCGGGTGCGCGAACCATCTTTGGACGTCCGCCATTGCGGCGCGGCGCAACCCGGAGCGGTCCCGAATGACCCAGCGGAAGAAGCTCGCCATCCTCGTCGCCGGCGGCCCGGCGCCCGGCATCAACAGCGTCGTCAACGCCGCCACCATCCGCGCGGTGCTGGCCGGGGTGGACGTCGTCGGGCTCCAGGACGGCTTCGAGTGGGTGATGCAGGGGAACATCGACCACGTCATCCCCCTCACCATCGAGAACGTCAGCCGCATCCACTTCCAGGGCGGCTCGTTCATCGGCCTCTCGCGCGCCAACCCCACGACCGACCCGCAGCTCCTCGAGAACACGATCAGCTCGCTGCTGCGGCTCAACGTGTCGCAGCTCATCACCATCGGCGGCGACGACACCGCCTTCTCGGCGATGCGGCTCGAGGAGCAGTCGAAGGGCCGGATCCGTGTGGTCCACGTGCCGAAGACGATCGACAACGACCTCGATCTGCCGCAGGACATCAACACCTTCGGATTCCAGACGGCCCGCCACCTCGGCGCCGAGCTCGTCAAGAACCTGATGGTGGACGCGCAGACGGCGTCGCGCTGGTACTTCGTGATCGCGATGGGCCGCAAGACCGGCCACCTCGCCCTCGGCATCGGGAAGGCCGCGGGGGCCACGCTGACGCTCATCGCCGAGGAGTTCGGCGCGGAGAAGCTCCGCTTCAAGACGATCGTGGATACGCTGGTGGGCGCCATCCTCAAGCGGCTCGCGCACGGCACGCGCCACGGCGTCGCGGTGATCGCGGAGGGAGTGGTCGAGCAGCTCGACCCGTCGGACCTCTCCCAGCTCGAGGGCGCCGAGCGGGACGAGCACGGCAACATCCGCATCGCCGAGGTCGAGATCGGCGAGATCCTCAAGAAGGCGGTCCAGGCGCGCCTGAAGGAGTTCGGGATCAAGGAGACGATCGTCGCCAAGAACATCGGCTACGAGCTGCGGTGCGCCGACCCGATCCCCTTCGACATCGAGTACGCCCGCGACCTCGGCTACTGCGCGGCGAAGTACCTTCTCTCCGGCGGCAGCGCGGTGCTGATCTCGATGCAGGGGGGCCACTTCGTGCCGATCCCCTTCCACCAGCTCATCGACCCGGTGACCGGCCGGACCCGGGTCCGCGCGGTGGACATCAACACCATGAAGTACACCATCGGGCGGCGCTACATGATCCGCCTGCGGAAGGAGGACTTCGACGACCCGTCGGAGCTGGCCCGCATCGCGGCCGTGGCGAAGCTCTCCCTGCAGGAGTTCCGCGACCGCTTCGAGTACCTGGTCGAGAACGAGCCGCCGTCCCTCGACCTGATGGTGCCGACGGCCGATTGAGGGCGCTTCCCGTGCGCGAGACCCGTGGGACGAAGGCGGCGTGGACCGTGCTGGTCTACCTGGCCGGGGACAACAACCTCGACCAGAGCGGCGTCGGCGACCTGCTCGAGATGAAGAAGGTCGGCTCGACGCCCCGGGTGAACGTCGTCGCCGAGTTCGACCGCGCGTCAAGCCGCGGCGCCACGCGCTATCTGCTGCGGAAGGGCGGCACTCTCGCCGCCGACGCGGTCACCTCCCTCGGCCGGCTCAACACCGGCGACCCGAAGAACCTCCTCGACTTCGTGCGCTGGGGGGTGAAGACCTGCCCGGCCGAGCGTTACGCCCTCGTCCTCTGGAACCACGGCCAGGGGTGGGACGACACCGATATCTACGCCGACGAGCGGCACCGCCGCTTCCGTCCCCTCTCGCGCGGCCGGGTGCGGCGCGCCCTGTTCCGGCCGCCGGTACGGCGGCTGTTGAAGGCTGCCATCCGGAAGTACGAAGCCCGCGCCATCCTCCTCGATGACGATGCGAAGGACTTCCTCGACAACGTGGAGATGAAGCGGGTCCTCGCCGCGGCGGCGGCAGTCGCCGGGAGGAAGCTGGACGTCCTCGGGATGGACGCCTGCCTGATGTCCATGGCGGAGGTGGGCTACCAGGTCCGGGAGAGCGCCGCCTTCGCCGTCGGCTCGGAGCAGACGGAGCCGGGGGACGGCTGGCCGTACGACCGCATCCTCCGCGCCCTCGCGAAGCAGCCCGAGATGGAGGCGAAGGACCTCAGCGCCCTGATCGTGCGGGAGTACCTCGCCTCCTACGCGCCCGGCGACGGGGTGACGCAGTCGGCGTGCGACCTCGCGCAGGCCGAGGCGCTGGCGTCGGCGGTCGCCGCGCTCGCGAAGGAGTTGACGGCGGCACTGGGCGAGGAGGCCCTGCGCGGTCGGATCCTCGCGGCGCGCTCGCGCGTCCAGGCGTACGAGATCCCCGACAACGTGGACCTGGCGGACTTCTGTGCGCTCCTCGCGGTGGGGATGCCGGGGAGCTCGGTTGCGCGCCGGTGCGCCGACGTTGCGCGCGTGGTGGGGACGGGGGCGGAGGGCGCGGGGGGAAGCTACGTCGTGTCGCACGGCTCGAAGGGTGCCGATCTGGCGCACTCGCGCGGCGTGGCCATCTACTTCCCGACGATGGCGGTCTCGCCCCTCTACGCGCGGCTCGACTGGGCGCAGGCGACCGGCTGGGGCCGCTTCCTCGAGGCCTACCTCTCGGCGGTGCGGGGGCGGTAGCTCGGCGCCACGACCGCTTTCCCCCGCTACCAGATCTCCACCCTGGAGATCGGCCGCCGGGGCACGGCGCAGAGGCCAGGGGCGCTCATCGGTGCCGCCGCAGGGCTCGTGGCCGTCCTGACCTTCGCCCCCGCCGGCGAGGACAAGAAGCGCTGCGAGGATCAGGTGGGGGACCTCTGCGGGATCTTCTTCGAGTGGTTCTACGCGACCGCCGCGCTGCACTACGTGTTCGGTGTCGGCATCGGCTGGGTGGCGGGGAGCCTCATCGGCAGGGCCATCCCGATGACGACGTGGCGTCGCGTGCCGCTCCAGGACCTGCGCGTCACGATGACGCCGCTGCCGGGTGGGCGGGCGGGATTCGGCGCGGCGTTCAGCTTCTGACCGGCGGCCCGCGCCGGCCGGAGGTGGTGCGTGGGCGGTAGCGCGGCGCCGGCGCCCCGCATGTCGTCAGTTCACAGGATGCTACCGACTAGAGAGAAGTACCGCGCGCAAGTCGGGATACGGCGGTTGCGCAACAGCGCGCCAGCAACGTCCGCCGCCCCGAACAGGATCCTCCGCCCCCAGCCGATGGAACCGTACCCGCTGGCGTTCAGCGGACGCTCGGCCGACTGGAATAGGACATCCAGCCACGCCTGCTCGGACGGGAAGCGCGCCAGGTCCCTGCCCAAAGAGCGGAACGCGAACTGCACGTCGCCATCCGGGCCGAACACCATTTCCTTGACGTTGGTGCACGGCGCGAGGCCCAGGATGAACAACATCTCCAGGCGAAGTCCGCGGAGTTTCCGGCGGTCGCCAACCGTCCTGAGAACGGCCCGCCGTATCGAGCGCGGGTCGTTGATGTTCAGCGAGGAGGCCCAGGCTTCGGCGCCGAGGCCCTGGTCCAGGAGGGTGCGGACCGAATCCCGCTGTGCCTGCAACCTGGCCCCGGCCGGGTTGCCAGCCAGAGCGTACAGGCGCTCGAGGTCCGAGCTGGCGATGCCGACGATCACCACGCCGATCAAGTCGCCGATCAACGTGTTCTCATTGTCAATCATCGCGAAGCCGAAAGACAGCCCCTCGCGCAGCGCCGTCTCCGCTGAATCCCGCTGGCTGTGCGCCAGGTAGTATGCCGCGCGTGCCGCCCCGAGGTAAGCGTACGCCTTGGTGCCGGCGAACCGAGGAATCGGCATATCGGGCGCGGAAGCATCGCCGGCGAAGGGAATGCTGAAGCGCGCGCCGAGGAGATCGGCGGACCGAGCGCGAGCGAAGCGGCGGTAGTAGGCCCAGGCCGGATGGTGGGCGGCCGTCTCGAGCCACGCCATCTCCGCGGGGGTCAAGCGTCCGTGCGCCGCGGAGTCTATGACGGTCCAATCCGGGGCACCTGTGACAGCGGGGTGCCGGTAGTGTGCGAACAGGCCAGGAGGGAGCGGTTGGTTCCACGGCACCGGGGGCAACCTGCCTGCCGGCTGCTCCCGGAATTCCGCCGAGACGCCGCTTGGCCCGCCTTGGAGGACGTAGAACGCTCTTCCGGCCTCGAGGGGCGTGATGGACGAGTCCCGGGGCAGCAGGAGAGGCCGCGCGACGTCGGCGATCGCCGCCTTGCCCTGCGTGCTCGCGAACTTCGGGAGCATGACTGCCAACATTGCCGGTCCGAGCGTGGCGACGCCCATCAGCACCGCGGCCACGACCACCGTGACCGCCGCGAGTGCGATTGCGCCCGCCCACGCAAGAGCGGGCCGACTCGACGGGCCCCGGCCGAGCCCCTGTCCCTGCCGCACGGCCTCAAAGCTCTCATACCACCCCTGTGACAGCCTGGCGAGGTCGGGCTTGGGGGTTGCTCGACCCGGCCGCCTCCGCGCCGGCGCCGCAGTGCGCCGCTCCAGGTTCCCAAGGCGCTCTGCCGCCCACAGGCAGGCGAGAGGTGTGGCGAGGGCGAACCAACTCAGAGCTGGTCCGCCGACCCCGGACGAGCCCAGAACCACCACGACCACGAGGATTGGGATGGGCAGCGTGCCGCCGAGGAACCAGGCCAGCGCCGCGAGCAGCCGGGCCCGGCGCAGGCCACTGCGCTCTGCGGCGGGGACCGCGGCGTAGAGGTGGGTGCCGGCGATCAAGCTCCCCGTGTCTCCGCGCCGGTCGGCCAGCGTCTCGAGAACGGTGAGCCACGCAAAGCCGGCGCGCACCGCGCGTGACGCGGCCCGGCCCAGCGTGAGCGTTTGCCGGGCGGCGATGGCCAGCACGACGATGCCGGCCGCGCCCAGTAGAACCAGGAAGAGCGAGCCGAGCGACAGGATCGCCGATGCGACCACGGTTCCGACGAGGAGGAGCGGCATCACCGCGGCGAGGACCAGCCCGCTCCCGATCCAGTAGAGCGTGGTCACCCGCGGCAGGCGGCGATGCAGCGCCTCGATCCCGGGCGGCGGCCACTCGAGGAGCACGCCGCCCCCGGGGGCCAGGCGACGAGCCACCTCGCCGGCGGACGGGCGCTGGGCGGGTTCCTTCGCGAGACACCGGGCGATGAGGCTCTCCAGCTCCGGATCCACGTCCTCCCGGAGATCCGAGAGCGGGCGGGGCGTGTCGCGCAGATGAGCTGCGATCAGGTCGTGCGGCGTGGTCGCCTCGAAGGGCCCGCGGCCCGTCAGCAACTCGTATCCCAGGAGTCCGAGTCCGTAGACGTCGGTCTTCTCCGTGGCTGGTTCGGTGAGGAGCTGCTCGGGGCTCATGTACTGCGGCGTTCCCACCACCATCCCCGTCTGCGTCAGGCGGGTGGTGTCCTTCCGCTCCCCGGACGGAGCCACCGCGGCGATGCCGAAGTCGGAGACGAGGGCCCGGCCCGACTCGTCGTCATAGAGGATGTTGGCGGGCTTGATGTCGCGGTGGATGATGCCCTTGGCGTGCGCCGCCGCGAGCGCGGCCGCCACCTCCCCGATGATGCGCCGCGCCTCGGCGACGCTCAGCGGACCCTCCTCGGCGAGGCGGGCGGCCATGGAGCGGCCGCTCACGTGCTGCATCACGAAGTACGGCGTGCCGTCGGCCATCTCGCCGACGCCGAACACGGGGACGATGTTGGGGTGGGAGAGCCCTGCCACGGCCTGCGCCTCGCGCTCGAACCGCGCCCGAGCCTTCTCCGACGCGGCCAGCTCCGGGGCGAGGACCTTGACCGCCACCGTGCGCCGGAGCGCCGGATCGCGCGCCAGGAAGACCGACCCCATCCCGCCGGCGCCAAGCTGGTGCACCAGGAGAAGGTGGGGAGCGAGCGAGCCGGAGAGCCTGGCTTCGAGTGCAGCGCCCGACGATGCGTCGCTCGCCGCGCCACCAGCGTCGGCGCCCGCCGTTTCCGCACGCGTCGGCACGGACGAGCCGCAGTGGGGGCAGTAATGCACGTCGTCGGGGACGCTGCGACCGCACCGGGGGCAAGACGAATCGCTCATGACGGGCCGGCCCTGGTCTGGATTCTGCGCCAACATACCGCGGCGCGCTGACCGGGCAAGAGCGCGCGCAGTGCTCGCCGAGGGCGGCGGATCTTCGGGCCGCCGCGGCGCTACGGCGCTTTCCTGCCGCCGCCGATGGACCGGGTGATCAGCGTGACCGCCGCCATCGGGTCCGCCACCTCGACGACGAGCCGGCCGTACGTCTCGTGCACGAGGTCGATGACGATCGTCTGCTCGGGATGCGCCACGTCCCAGAACACCAGCCCGCCGTCCTGGTAGAAGGTCCCCGCGCGGAACAGGTTCGGCAGATCGGTGCCCGCCAGCTTGAGCCCCTGGAACCACCCCATCGCCGGCTCCGGGTCCCAGTGCGCGCCGGTGATGTGCTCGAGCGGGATCTCGAGGCGGCTCCGCAGCGACCAGAGCTTGTCCCACCCCTCGACCTCGAGTACGAGGCGCTCGCCTTCCACACTGATCTCGACCACGACGGTTCCCCCCGTTCCTGCGCCTCGCGGGAGAGGCGCTCGTCCGGCTATTCTGTCCGCGGCGCCCCGTTCCCGCTAGCGCGGCCCCGCCCGTGTGGCAGAGCCACTGAATCACGAGCATATTGCTCGCCATTCTGGCCCCGCAGCAAGACGGCCCGGCGCCCGGAGCGACGGTGCCCCGGACCGGGGCGGCGTGGGCGCGGCGCCGGCGACCGTGCAGGGATGGTTCGAGAAGCTGTAGCGCCGCAGATTCCGGCATCCCAATGAGCACACCGTGGTGACCAGGCGCGCTCACGCGCTCGCCCTGCTCGCGCTGGCCGAGCTGCTCGGGATGTCGGCGTGGTTCTCGGCGAGCGCGCTCGCCCCGCAGCTGCGGGCCGCGTGGTCGCTGAGCGACGCGCAGGCGGGGTGGCTGAGCAGTACCGTGCAGCTCGGCTTCGTCACGGGCACCGCCACCGCTGCGCTCCTCAACCTCGCGGACATCATCCCCGCCCGGAGTTACTTCGGCCTCTCGGCGCTGGCGGCGGCGGCCTGCAACGCGGCGCTCCTCGCGGCGGGCGGGTTCGCTCCCGCGTTGCTCACGCGGTTCGGCGTGGGGTTCTTCCTCGCCGGCGTCTATCCTCCCGCGATGAAGATGATCGCCACGTGGTACCGGGACGACCGGGGGTTCGCGATCGGGACGGTTGTGGGCGCCCTCACGGTGGGGAAGGCGACCCCGTTCCTGGTGCACGGGCTGGAGCACGCCGGCATCGCGCCGGTCGTGCTGGCCGCTTCGGCGGCGAGCGCGGCGGCGGGCCTGCTGGTGCTGGCGGCCTACCGCGACGGCCCCTTCGCCTTCGAGCGCCGGCCCTTCGCCTGGAACCTCGTGGGGACGGTGGTCCGCTGCCGCGAGGTGAGGCTGGCGACCAGCGGATACCTCGGGCACATGTGGGAGCTGTACGCGATGTGGTCGTGGATCGCCGGGTTCCTCGCGGCCGGCGCCGGGCTCGGCGCTCGCCGGGGGGACATCGCGGGCTTCGCGGCCATCGCCGCGGGCGGGGCGGGGTGCGTCCTCGGCGGGGGCCTCGCCGACCGCTACGGCCGCGAGCGCCTCACCATCTGGGCGATGGCGCTGAGCGGCGGCTGTGCGGCGGTCATCGGCCTTACCGCCGCCGCGCCCGGGCTCGTCGTGGCGGTGGCGATCGTGTGGGGCTTCGCCGTCGTCGCCGACTCGGCGCAGTTCAGCGCGCTGGTGACGGAGCTGGCGCCCGCCCACGCGGTCGGGACCGCCCTCACACTGCAGACGTCGCTGGGGTTCCTGCTGACGATGGCGTCGATCCAGCTCGTGCCGCACCTGGTGGGTGCCATCGGGTGGCGCTGGGCCTTCGTCGCGCTGGCGATCGGCCCCGCCGCCGGCATCGCGGCGATGCACCGGCTGTGGCGCCTCCGCGCTACCGCGCCCCCGGCAGCGACCGGCCTGCCAGGATGGTGATGTTGTCGGTCCCGCCCCGCTCCAGCGCGAGATCGAGCAGCGAGCGGCACAACTGTTCCGACGAGCGCATCGCACCGGCCTGCTCGGCGATCTCCGCGTCCGAGACGTGCTTGGTGAGGCCGTCGCTGCACAGCAGGAGGAGCGAGCCGCGCCGCTCGATGTCGAGGACCGACACCTCCGGCGTCGCCTCGCCCCCGCCGATGGCGCTCGCCAGCACGCTGCCGAGCGGGGAGGCCGCCGCCTCCTCCGCTGCAAGGACGCCCCGGTCCACCAGGTCCTGCGCGATCGTCTGATCACGGGTGATCCGGCTGAGCCTGCCCTCGAGATGGAGGTAGCAGCGGCTGTCCCCCACCTGCACGACGTACGCCCACGGCCAGATGGCGAGCGCGAGCGTCAGGGTTGTCGCCATACCCTTCCGGGAGGGTTGGGCGGCGGCGTCGGCCAGCACCGCGGCGTGCGCGTCGAGCGCGGCCTCGCGGAGCTTCGCGAGGAACGCCCGCTCGGCCATCGGGTCCGCCGCGTGACAGCAGCGCAGCGCGGAGGACACGTACCGGGTGACCGTCTCGGTCGCGAGGCGGCTCGCCTCGCTCCCCGACACGCTGCCCCCCACGCCGTCCGCCACCAGGAGGATGGTCGCGAGCCGCTCGCCCCGCACGCGCAGCGCCTCGGGGTCCGGGAGGTTCGTGCCGTGGACCACCACCTGCGGGTGCACCGTCGCGAGGAGGAAGGAGTCCTGATTGTCGCGGCGGACCTTGCCGCGGTGCGTGAGGCCGAAGAGATCGAGATCGCGGTCGCTGGGGCGCGCCCCGAGCTGGGCGGAGACCCTGGCGGTCTGGAGGTCGAGGTCGGTCATCGGGGCGCCTCCTGCATTGCTCAACTGACCTGGACGCGCGCTGTCGCCGGGCGGGCCCAGGCTCACCGAGATCAACTGATGGATCGGATGATCGTACCGCGCTCCGCATCCGTGCACCAGCGGGGGCCCGAACAGCCCCGAGATCGTTCGCCAACCTGCCCCGACCCGGCCGGCAACGACGGGGGCGCGTGGCGTCGGCGCCTCTGAAGTCGGGACCGCGATGACGGAGATACACGAATATATCTGTCGGTAATGCGCCCGCCAGACAGAGCCCCCTTGACGCCGCCTTGACGCCCGCCATCTAGAGTCCGGGCGAGGTTCCAGGGAGGCAGCCATGAATCGCACGACCAAGCACGCGATTGCCGCGTTCCTCATCGCAGCGTTGGCCTGCTGCACGTCGTGGGGACCGCCGGTACGCTCTTCGCGCCTCGCGACACAGAAGTTCCCGGACCAGTTGAGGCTCTCGCTGGCTGATGGCAGACAGGTGGTGATACTCAGTCCTTCGGTCCGGGGAGACACGATATTCGGCGACACCCTGGCCTACTGGCTCTTCCAATCCCGACGGGTCCCGGCGGCGATCGCGATCGCCGACATCGACTCCGTCTCCACGCGCCGCCTGGATGGACCGATGACTGCGATGGCGGTCGCATTGGCGGCGGGCGGTGTCTTTGCCGTCATCGAGATCAAGGACGCGTTGGAGGAGCAGGCCAGCCGGCAGAGCTGCAACATCGGCCGGATAGACTGACGCCGGCCTGACGGGCCGTGGCCAACGCGCTGGAGACACCGAGGGAGTTCGCCATGAACCGCACGACTAAGCACGCGATTGCCGCGTTCCTCATTGCAGCGTTGGCCTGCTGCACCTCCTGGGGCCGGCCCACATCCTTCAGCCGCGACCTCCTCGAGGCGCGCCCGTCCCGCCTGCTCGTGACCCTGACCGACGGCCGGCGTCTGGACGTCGTGCGCCCGACCGCGCGGGGTGACACGCTCTTCGGCGACACGCTGATCTACCTGGGCGACGACCGGGTGAAGCGAGCCCACGTGGCGATCCCCTTCGCCGAGGTGCGATCCGTGTCGGCGCGGCAGTACTCGGCCGGCCGCACCGCTGTGGCGGTGGTAGGGGTCACGGCGGCGGTCGCGGGCGTGGCGGTGCTCGTCGGCGAGGAGATCTCCCATGGCATCATGGGTGGTGGCCTGGGTGGGGGGTCGGGCTGCGCAGGGCCCAAGGAGACGTGGCCCGACTAGATTCCCCGGATGGACACTCGCACCCTCGGGACCCAGGGCCTCGCCGTCACCGCGCTCGGACTCGGCTGCATGGGGATGAGCGAGTTCTACGGCGCCGCCGACGAGGCGGAGTCGCTCGCGACCATCCACCGCGCCCTCGACCTCGGCATCACCTTCCTCGACACGGCCGACATGTATGGGCCGTACCGGAACGAGGAGCTGGTGGGGAAGGCGCTGAAAGGGGGGGGCCGGCGCGACCGCGTCGTGCTCGCCACCAAGTTCGGCATCGTGCGCAGCGCCACCGACCCCTCCGTCCGAGGCGTCAGCGGGCGTCCCGAGTACGTGAAGCAGAGCTGTGAGGGGTCGCTGCGGCGGCTCGGCACCGACCGCATCGACCTCTACTACCAGCACCGCGTGGACCCCACGGTGCCGATCGAGGACACCATCGGGGCGATGGCGGACCTGGTGCGCGAGGGGAAGGTGCGGTTCCTGGGGATGTCGGAGGCGGGAGCGCAGACCATCCGCCGCGCCCACGCCGTCCATCCAATCACGGCGCTCCAGTCGGAGTATTCGCTCTGGAGCCGCGACCCCGAGGGGGAGATCCTGCCCACCGTCCGCGAGCTGGGGATCGGCTTCGTGGCCTACAGCCCGCTGGGGCGCGGCTTCCTGACGGGGCGGATCCGGACGACGGACGACCTGGCGCCCGATGACTTCCGCCGCAACTCGCCCCGGTTCCAGGGCGAGAACTTCCGGAAGAACCTCGAACTGGTGGCGCGGGTGGAGGAGCTGGCGCGCGCTCGGGGCGTGACGGCGGGGCAGCTGGCGCTGGCGTGGGTCGCGGCGCAGGGCGCCGACATCGTGCCCATCCCCGGCACGACGCGCCGGAAGCACCTCGAGGAGAACGTGGCGGCGATGGACCTCGCGCTGCTGCCGTCGGAACTCGAGGCCTTGGGCGCCGCAGTGCCGCCCGGCGCCGCGAGCGGCCTGCGCTACCTCCAGGCCGCGATGGGGATGCTCAACCGGTAGGGGCGCCCTCCGCCGCCAGCACCACCTTGCCGATGGCTTTCCGCTGGTGCAGGTGGTGGTGCGCCGCCACCGCGCCCTCGCGCGTGAGCGGGAAGGTGCGGTCCACGATCGGCCGCCACTCGCCGGCCGCCACGCCGCGGTAGATCTCCTCCAGCGCCGTCCGCAGCAGTTCCTCCTTCCACAGCAGGTGCAGGAGGTGGATGCCGAAGACGCCGACGCTCGGGACCACCAGCGAGAGGGGGTGGATCGCCGGGGTCCGCAGCCACGCCCACGCCGCGCGCGCCCAGTTCCGCCGCAGCCCCGGCATCGCCTCGCTCATCCCGTAGAAGACGAGCCGCCCCAGCGGCGCGAGGAGCCGGCGGCACGAGGCGGTGGCCGTCCCGCCGAGCGCGTCGAGGGCGACGTCCACGCCGCAATCGCCCGCGAGGGCGCGTACGTCGGCCTCCCAATCGCCGCGTGAGTCGAAGCAGGCGGCGGCGCCGAGCCTCTCGGTGACGAACGCGCGCTTCTCCGGCGCGCCCGCCGTCCCGAGAACGCGCAGGCCCTTTGCTCTTGCCAACTGCACGGCGGCCGTGCCGACGCCGCCCGCTGCGTTGAGGACGAGCGCCGTCTCGCCGGCGCGGGCGCGCGCGGCCTCGAAGAGCGCCACCCAGGCCGTGAGGAAGACAACGGGCACGGCGGCCGCCTCGACGGCCGTGAGCGTGGCGGGGTAGCGGAAGATCTGCCGCGCGGGGACGATGACGTCCCGCGCGTAGCCGCCGTGGCGCATCAGGGCGACGGCGCGGTCTCCCGGCTTCCAGTCCCTGACGTCGCTGCCGACCCGCACCACGTCCCCCGCGACCTCGAAGCCGGGGCTGTAGGGGCGCGGCGGGACGGTGCCGTACAGCCCCGTGCGCTGGAGGAGGTCGGCGAAGTTGACGCCGGCCGCCCGGACGCGGAGGTGCACGTCGCCGGGGCCGGGGTCCGCGAGCGGGACTTCGCGCTCGACGAGGACCTCGGGCGGGCCGAGACGGGTGATGAGGATGGCGCGGGTCAGTTGCCGAGGGGGATCGCGGGACCCCACCGCCGGGTCGCTGCCAGCCACCGGTGTTGTTCGGTGGAGCGCCAGCAGTTCCCTCGGTACAGCGTGCTGTCGGCCGCCGGCGGCTCGCTGCACGTCCACTGCGCTACCAGCGCGTCAGGGTGGCCATCGCCGTTGAGATCGGTGAAGATGACGCGCCGGGCGACGAAGCGGTCCGTCGCCATGTCCGATCGCAGGGTCTCCAACGCGAAGGCGACGGTCGGCCGTGGCGCGAGCCTGAGGACCGACAGGCGATGGAACTCGCTCCCGACACCGGGCCGCACCCAGGCGCCCACGTACGAGACCTCGATGCGTGCTTCGTCCTGACCGTCCTGGTCGATGTCCGCGACGTCGAACGCGGTGAGCTCAAACGTCTCCCCGTCGCCGGCCGCGCCGGGCGTCGGGACCGGCACGCAGACCGCCTTCATCGCACTGCCGGCGCCCGACACGACGCAGGCGAGCAGGGCGGGCGGAGTACGTCCCTGCGCCATCGAGCGCACCAGCAGCACGAGGAAGCGACCCTCCGCGAATTCGTCGGGATCGTCGAGGACTCTGACTTGCGCCCCCCGGACGGTCGCCCTGCGGACGGCGACGCTCTCGGCAGCGGCGGCGGTGTCGGGCGGCTCCTGCGCCCGCGCGCCCCGCGCCGCGGCGAGCGCGGCGAGGCCGCAGGCGAAGGTGGTCCACTGCTTGGGCGACGTGGTCTCCTCCGGTGCCGGGGCTTCAAGCACGATATTCAGCGCTCGCTTGCCGCTGTCAAGCCGCTGCTGGACGAGGCCCGTTCCTCCAGAAAGGGTCGTCGGCCATGGCGCCCCTGCGCTCAGTGTCTGCGCCACGCGGCCAGCAGGACGCCCACCGCGGTGACGAGGGCGGCGCTGCCGACCGCCTTGATCACCACCCGCACCGCCTGGCGCTTCAGCAGCACCAGGTGCTCCTGCGCGTAGCGCTTCGGTCCTTCGGCGTCGGCTTCGCGCTGGCCCAGCGCGGCGAGGAAGATTCAGGTCTTCTCGCGGGCCTGGAAGTACCCGAACGCGGCCGCGAGGAAGGCGAGGCCGGGGCCGAACATCTCGACGGCGGGGAGGCGGAGGAAGGCGATGCGCGAGGCGCCGAGAAGTCCGAGTGCCAGGGCGACGCCGCCCCCGATGTAACGCAGCTTGCGGCCGCGCGGCCCGATGTTGGGGATGCACGCGGACGCGGTCTGAACCTGGGCGGCAGGGCGGTCCATGGTCGCGCCAATATCCTGTGCCCACCGGGACCCCGCAAGCAGCGGCCGGGCACCCCGTTGCGGGCGGTCAGGGGCGCAACCGTCCCATCCATCAATTACAACACAAGGAGTCGTATATCTGCCACCACGCTCCGGTCAGGGAGCCCGGCTTGCTCGTGCTGGCTGCCACGGCTGCCGCCTGCGGGAAGAAGCACGACGGCGCGCCGGGAACATCCGGCGCGCCGTTCGCTTTCGATGTGCGCTAGGTCCGTGCGTCGGTGCGCCGCCTATTGTGCGGTCGTGCCCTTCAGCCAGCGGTTCAGCCAGGCGTCGGAGTTCTGCTGGATGAGCATCATGCTCCGGAGGTTGTACGCGGCGCCGTGGCGGCCCGGCGGGTAGATCCGCAGGTCGGCGTCCACGCCGGCATTGGCGAGCGCCGTCAGGAACTGCATCGTGTGCTGCGGGTGGACGTTGTCGTCCATCATCGAGTGGATGACGAGCAGGTGCCCGCGGATGCGCCCGGCGCGGAGCAGCACCGACGCGCTGTCGTAGCCGGCGGCGTTGTCGGGCAGGAGCCCCATGTACCGCTCGGTGTAGATCGTGTCGTACAGCCGGTGGTCGGTCACGGCGCTGTTGGCGACGCCGACGCTGAAGATGTCGGGGTAGGTCGCCATCGTGTAGAGCGTGGTGTACCCGCCGTAGCTCGTCCCCATGATGCCGACGTGCGCGCTGTCCACCCACGGCATGTGCTGGAGGTACCGGGCCGTCTCGGCGAAGTCGTGCGCCTCCCAGGTGCCTAGGTGGCGGTAGGCGCCCTTCATGAACGCGCTGCCGTAGTTGTTCGACGGCCGGTTGTTCACGTCCACCAGGATGAAGCCCTCCTGCGCCAGCCACTGCTGATAGCCGCTGCTCCCGAAGCGGTCGTACACCGCCTGGGACCCGGGGCCGCCGTAGATGGTGAACACCACCGGGTAGCGCCGGGTCGAGTCGAAGTCCGGCGGCCGGATCATCGAGAAGTCGAGGCGCTGGCCATCCGATGTGGGGAAGGAGGCGAGTTCGGTCGGGGAGTAGGCGTGCGTGGCGAGCCACTGCGTGACGGCGGCGTTGTCCTCCATCTTGCGGAGCATCTGGCCGCCGGTGGCCGTGGTGGTCCACATCTCGACCTGGCGCGGCTGGCGGGTGCTCGACCAGCTGTCGATGAAGAACTTCGCGTCGGGCGACATGTTGATGGTGTGCGTACCCTGCGTCTGCGTGATGCGGCGCGGGGCGGTGCCGTCGAACTTCACGCTGTAGAGCTGGCGCTGGAGCGGGGAGACCTGGGTCGAGCTGTAGTAGATGGTCTGTGCCCGGGCGTCGATCCCCTCGATCCGGGTCACGCTCCAGCTGCCGCGGGTCACCTGGCCCAGGAGACGGCCGGAGTAGTCGTAGCGGTAGATGTGCTGCCACCCGTCGCGGTCGGAGATCCAGAAGAACTGCGTCGCGCCGTCGGGGAAGCTGATCAGGTCCTGGACTCCGCCGTAGAAGTCATAGACGTCGATCCAGGCGCTGTTGCTCTCGGTCATGACCAGCCGCTTGCCGCCCGTGCGCACGTCGAAGAAGTACAGCTTCATCGTGTTCTGGAGGCGGTTGAGCGTGATCATCGCCAGGGTGTCGGCCCGGCTCGTCCAGTAGATGCGCGGGATGTAGAACTCCCCCGTCTCGCCGGGGTCGAGCCACAGCTTCTGGCCGGTGCGCACGTCGGAGACGCCGATCTTCGCGGTGGCGTTGGAGTCGCCCGGCTGCGGGATGCGGATCCGGTCCCAGGCGGGGTGGGTGCCCGAGAAGTCGCTGATCTGGATGACCGGCTCGGCGTGCTCGTCCAGCTGCCAGTAGGCGACGTAGCGGCTGTCGGGGGACCAGTTCCACGCCTGGGCCATCCCGAACTCCTCCTCGTAGACCCAGTCGAAGTGGCCGTTGTAGACCGACTCGGTGGCGTCGCTGGTGAGGCGCCGCTCCTGGCTGCGCGCGAGGTCGTAGACGTACATGTCGCCGTCGCGCTCGTAGCCGAGCATCGCGCCGTCGGGCGAGAGCTCCCCGGTGCGGGCGCCGCGGGCGGCGAGCTGGAGGGAGCGGTCGGCGAGGGAGTAGACGTAGAAGTCCGAGGTGCCGGACCGCCGGTAGAGCTGGTGGAAATGGGTCTGGAACACCAAGTGCCGGAAGTCGCGCGCCCAGCTGAACGACTGGTAGGCGAACGCCTCGCTCGTGCCGGGGAAGGTCAGCCCCTGGGCGCTGAAGAGCAGGGTATCACGGCCAGTAACGGGGTCCATGGCGCGGATCTCTTCGCCGTTCGCGCCGCGGGCGGTGAACGAGTAACGGCGGCCGCCGTCGATCCAGACGAGGCCGCGGGGTGCGCCGCGGCCGGAGATCTGGCCGCCGGCCATCAGCGCTTCCTGCAGGGTACCGAACCTGGCCTTCTGCTGGGCCAACGCCGCGGCGGGCACGAGGAGGAGGGCGAAGGCCAGCGTGCGGACGGTCTTGAAGTGCATCGGGACTCTCGCTGCGAAAGTTGTCCTACACGTTGAAGCGGATGTTCAGGATGTCGCCGTCGGCGACGAGGTAGTCCTTGCCCTCGACCTTCAGGCGGCCGGCGTCCCGCATCGCCTGCTCCGAGCCGCACGCCAGGAAGTGCTCGTAGGGCATCACCTCGGCCCGGATGAAGCCGCGCTCGAGGTCGGTGTGGATCTTTCCCGCCGCCTGCCGGGCCCGCGTGCCGCGGCGGATCGGCCAGGCCCGGACCTCGTCCGGCCCCACCGTGAAGAACGACACGAGGTCGAGGAGGCCGTAGGCGGTCCGGATGAACCGTGCCAGCGCCGACTCGGCGAGGCCGAGGTCCTGGAGGAACGCCGCCTGGTCGGCCGGCTCCATCGCCGCGATCTCGGCCTCGACGCTGGCCGAGAGGACGAGCCCGGCGGCGTGGAGCGCGCCGATCCGCTCGGCGATGGCCGGAGGCATGGGCGCCGCCGCCTCCGCCTCGCTGCGGTTCAAGGCGACGAGGAGGGGCCGGTCGCTGAGGAAGCCGTAGCCGCGCAGCGCCTCGCGGTGCAGGACCTCCTCGGAGAGGGCCCGGAGCGGGATCTCGTGCTCCAGCGTCTCCTTCATCAGCTCGAAGGCTTCCATCTCCTTGGCGTCGGGTTTGTCCTTCTTGGCCCGGTCGAGGCGCCGTTCGACGGCGTCGAGGTCGGCAAGGAGGCACTCGGTGGCGAAGGCGTCGAGCTCGGCGGCGGGGTCGGGGGCGGAGTCCACGGCGGGGTTCGGGAACGCGCGCAGCACCAGGCAGAGGGCGTCCTGGTCGGCGATCTGCCGCAGCGCCTTCTTGGAGAGCCCCTTGTGCTCGGCGCCGTGTTCGCCGGGGATATCGCTGAAGATGATCTCGGCGTAGGTGGTCTTCTTCGGCTTGAACATCCCGCTCAGCGTGTCGATCCGCGCGTCGGGGACCTTCACCGTGCCGAGGTGGACCTCACCGCCGAAGCCGACGGGCACGTTCAGCCCGGTCAGCGTGTTGAAGACGGTCGTCTTGCCCGATCCCGCGAAGCCCACGAGTCCGATCTTGATGGCCCACCCGCGCTTTCGTTCCGGTGTGGTGCGGTCCCAGCCGTCGCTGCCCGCATGCGGCGCCGGAGGAGGGCATAATCTCCCTCGGCGGGGCCCGGACCGCCAGGCGGCCCGGGCCGGCGGGAGCCTACTCGGCTAGGAGGTCGGCGTACTCGGGGTGACGGCGGAGATAGGCCGCCACGAACGGGCAGGAGGGGAGGACCTTGTGCCCGGACGAGCGGGCCCAGTCGAGCGCGTGGGCCGCGAGGGCGCCCGCGATGCCCCCGCCGCGCAGCTCCGGCGGCACGAAAGTGTGGTGGAGGTCGACCGTGGTGTCGTCGCGCTCGGCGTACCTCAGCTCGGCGACCTTCCCGCCGAGGTCCGCGACGAACCGGTGCCCGGCGGGGTCGTGCTGGATGACGGGGTCCATCTCATTAAGATAGCGTGCCGCCGCCTGCCCGCTCAGCCGCCGCCAATCGCGCACTCCCGGCGGTAGGAGGGGCGCCCTGCCGACGCGCACCCGCGGCCCGGCCCACTTGCGACGGCGCGCCCCCGAGCGGACACTTATCCGCGCGATGGAATTCCTCAACTTCCTCCTCATCCTCTGGGCCGCGTGGCTGGTGTGGCGCCGGCCCGAGCGCGAGCGCCTCGCGTTCCGGCTCCTCGTGGTCAGCTGCGTCCTGATGGTGTTGCTGTTCCTCGTCGGCACGCACGGCTCCCTCTTGCCGGGCGTGAACCTCTGATGGCGCTGTCCGAGGAGCGGCTGCGGGCCATCCTGGCCTGGGTGGTGATCGTCCTGGTCGGCGGCCCGGTCGCCGGGGCCGTGCTGCTCGGCGTGGTGGACGGTGACTCCCCCTGCATCCTGTGCTGGGCGGAGCGCACCTCGATGGTGCTGATCGCGCTCGTGGGGCTCTTCGTGCTCCGCTACGGGCCTCGCCCGCGCTACGTCGGCATCGTGGTGCTGCTCGGCGCGTGGGGCCAGTTCATGGCGTTGCGCCACTCGGCCCTCCACCTGGCCCGGGACATCGGGCAGGGGTTCAGCGCCCCGATCCTCGGCGCCCACACGTACGTCTGGTCGTGGGTCATCCACGGGATGGTCCTGCTGGTGATCGGCGCGCTGCTGCTGTTTCTGCGCGAGGTGGCCGCCACGAGCGAGGTGCGCGAGTTGCGGCGCGTCGAGCGCGTCGCTATGGGCCTGTTCATGGTGGTGGTCGGCGCCAACGCGCTGCAGGCGTTCGCCTCCACGGGACCACCACCGTTCATCGGCCAGGGCGACCCGATCCGGCTCTCGCTCGATCCCCGGCACTGGGTATGGTCGCTGGAGGAGCTGGCCCCGCCCACGATCTCGTGGCGCGGCTCGTGGACCGTGTCGGCGCCGGACCCGGCCGCCGTGGACCCCGACCCGGCGCACGGCCCGCTCGCGAGCCTGCCGACGCTCACCGTGTCGAGCTGGGAGCGGATCGGCGTGCCGCTCGAGGGGATGCTGAGCGGCTTGGCCCGCGATCCGGCGTCGGGCCGCTTCCTGGCGGTCACCGATCGGTTCGGCGTCTACCTACTGGACAGCACCCTCTCGCGCGTGCTCCACCACGTCGTGCTGGATCCGGGCTTCAGCATCGATCTCTCGCACCTCGCCGGCGCGGCGTTCCTCGGTGGCGACACGCTGGCCGTCGTGTCCACGAACAAGAGCTGGGTGCTCCTGCGGCCCGACCCGCACGCCGCGGCGCGCCTCGAGTGGCGCCACTTCCGCGCGACCGACGGCGGAGTGACCGAGCTGGGCCTGGGCCGCTTCGCCACGGTGCGCGCCCGCCAGATGTACGTCCTGTCGCTGGCCTTCGATCCGTCGGCACAGGAGCTGATCACGGTGAGCGTGCCGAATCCGCGGCACCGGCAGCTCGTCGTGTCCCGATTCGCCCGGGCGGACCGCGCGCTCGCCTCCGAGTTCGAGCCCCGTCTCGCGGCGGGCCTCTCGCCCAGCGGTCCCGGCCGCGCGCCGGCGGACTACGTCGTCACGGGGGCCGCAGTGGCCGACGGGCGTCTCTACGCCATCAGCGCGGCCTACTCCACGTTGCTCGTGGTGGATCTGAGGGAAGGCGTGCTGCGGGCCGCCTACGCGGTGCCCGGTCTCCGGCATCCCGTTGGAGTGGCCGTGCGCGGTTCCCAGCTCCTCGTCGCACTAGCGGACGGGCGGATTGCCGCGTTGGAGCGTCCCGCACCGTAAGAGGTCAGCGCGGCAGCACCCCGTAATGCCCGCCAGGATGTGCGGGCCCGCGAGTGGCGGGGGCCGCCCGTCATCTTGGCTCCGGACCCTTTCCGGCGCCCCAGCCGAGGCCCCGTGCTGCGCACCCGCTCCGCCGTGTCTGCCCTTCCGCTCATCGCGCTGCTGGCCGTTGCGGCCTGCGCGCGCATGGCGCCGCCCGCTCCCGTCTCGCCGAGAAGCGCGATGCTCCCGTTCCAGGATCCCGACCTCCCCCTCGAGTCCCGTCTCACGTCTCTCGTCTCACTCCTCACGCTCGACGAGAAGGTCGCACAGCTCCAGAGCGCCGCGCCCGCCATCCCCCGCCTCGGCATCCCCGCCTACGACTGGTGGAGCGAGGGGCTGCACGGCGTCGCGCGCGCCGGCCTCGCGACGGTGTTCCCGCAGGCCATCGGCCTCGCGGCGACGTGGGACACAGGGCTGATGCTCCGTGTGGCCACCGCCATCTCCACCGAGGCCCGCGCCAAGCACCACGACGCGCTGCGGCACGGGCGGGAGGGCATCTACGAGGGGCTCACCTTCTGGTCGCCGAACATCAACATCTTCCGCGACCCGCGATGGGGCCGCGGGATGGAGACGTACGGCGAGGACCCCTTCCTCACCGGCCGGCTCGCGGTGGCGTTCGTGCGCGGGATGCAGGGGGGCGATCCGCGGTACCTCCGCGTCGTCGCCACGCCGAAGCACTTCGCGGTGCACAGCGGGCCCGAGGGGGGGCGCCACGGCTTCGACGCCGCGGTGAGCGAGCACGACCTTTGGGACACCTATCTCCCCGGGTTCGAGGCCGCGGTCGTCGAGGGGGGCGCGTGGTCGGTGATGTGCGCCTACAACCGGCTGGACGGCGTCCCCGCCTGCGGGAACCGGCGGCTCCTTCAGGAGATCCTCCGCGACGGATGGCGGTTCCCCGGCTACGTCGTCTCCGACTGCGACGCGGTGGACGACATCCGCGCCGGCCACAAGCTCACCGCCGACTCGGCCGAAGCGGCGGCGATGGGCCTGCGCGGCGGGACCGACCTCAACTGCGGGAGGGCTTACTCAGCGCTCGGCGACGCGGTGCGCCGCGGCCTGGTGAGCGAGCAGGACGTGGACGCCTCGCTCGCGCGGCTCCTCCGGGCACGCTTCCGGCTGGGGATGTTCGACCCCGAAGGGCGCGTGCCGTACGCCTCCACGCCGATCTCGGAGAACGACTCCCCCGCGCACCGCACCCTCGCCCTCGAGGCGGCGCGGAAGTCCGTCGTCCTCCTCACCAACGGCGGCGTTCTGCCGCTGCGTCACGACCTCCGCACCCTCGCCGTCACCGGCCCCAGCGCCGACGACGAGGACGTCCTCCTCGGCAACTACAACGGCATGCCGCGGGAGCCCGTCACGCCCCTCGCGGGCATCCGGCGCAAGGCGGCGGCGCGAGGCACGCGCGTCGTCTACGCCCAGGGGAGCGAATGGGCGCCATCCACGCCGGTGCTGCGGGTCGTACCCTCATCCGTGCTGCGCGCCGATTCCGCGGGGCAGGGCACGCCAGGACTCGCGGCCGCCTACTTCGCCACTCACGACTTCACCGGTGCGCCCGCCGTGACGCGGGTGGACTCGGCGCTCGACTTCACCTGGTGGGAGGAGGCGCCCGCCCCGGGCGTGCCGGCCGACAGCTTCAGCATCCGGTGGACGGGTACGCTCGTAGCGCCGGTCACGGGGAGGTACGCCCTCGGCCTGCGCGGCCTCGGCGGCGCGAAGCTCGTCCTCGACGACTCCACCGTGGTGCAGTGGTCGGACCGGCACGTGCTGCTGACGGAGTGGAAGGAGGTGGACCTCGTCGCGGGCCAACCGCGGCGGATCCGCGTCGAGTACTTCGACCGCCGCCCCTACGCGAGCATCCAGCTGGTGTGGGCGCCTCCGCGTCCCGATCTCCAGGCGGAGGCGGTGCGCGCCGCGCAGGAGGCGGATGCGGTGGTGCTGGTCGTCGGCCTCTCGCCGCGGCTCGAGGGGGAAGAGCTGCCGGTGCACGTGCCCGGCTTCGCCGACGGCGACCGGACGGACCTCGAGATCCCCGCGCAGCAGGACTCGCTCATCCGCGCCGTGGTGGCGACGGGGAAGCCGGTGGTGGTGGTGCTCCTGAACGGCAGCGCGGTGGCGGCGAACTGGGCGGCGGAGCACGCGGGGGCGCTCGTCGAGGCGTGGTACCCGGGGCAGGCGGCGGGCGCCGCCATCGCCGACGTGCTGTTCGGCGACGTGAGCCCCGCCGGGCGACTCCCTGTGACCTTCTACCGCTCGGTGGACCAGCTCCCGCCGTTCACCGACTACCGGATGGAGGGGCGCACCTACCGCTACTTCCGCGGCGACGTGCTCTTCCCCTTCGGACACGGGCTCTCCTACACGCGGTTCCGCTACCGTGACCTCAGAATCGCCGAGCGCGCCGTGAGCGCGGCGCATCCACCGGCGGGCGGCGCGGCGGACGCCACGCCGGAGATCCGGGTCGGCGACTCGGTGCAGGTGTCGGTGCAGGTGGAGAACGCGGGGAGCATCGCGAGCGACGAGGTGGTGCAGCTCTACGTCAGCGCGGTGGACGCCGGCGTGGCGGCGCCGGTGCGCTCGCTAGCGGGGTTCCAGCGCATCCACCTCCAGGCCGGCGAGCGGCGGCCGGTGTCGTTTACCCTCGCGCCGCGGGCGCTGTCACTCGTGGACGACGCGGGGCAGCGGTTCGTCGCGCCGGGCACCTACGAGATCAGCGTGGGCGGGAAACAGCCCGGCTTCCGCGGGCTCGCGGACGCGGCTACGACGGAGGTGCTCACCACCCGCGTGCGCGTGGCGGGCGCGCGGGTGGCGATCCCTCGGTAGGCTGACGGCCGACCGCTGACCGCTGGCCGCTGACGGCTGACGGCCCTCGCCTACCGGATCCTCCCCACCCGGTCCTGCGGCCAGTCGAGCACCGTGAACCGCTGCTCGAGCCGGCGGCCCGCCACCATCCCGCGGATCACGTACTCCCCCGCCGGCATCCGCTGCAGCTCCTGCGGCGTCGTCGGGTCGCCGAGGCCGCGGGGCCGCGGCCGCTCGCGGGTGAGGTCCCAGCTCGTGCGCTGGAGCCCCGGGTAGCCGGGGCCCGTCACCGAGCGCACCGTGTCCCCCGCGGCGGTGGTGATGGTGAAGCGCACCCCCTCCGGCTGCACGTCCTTGAGCCAATACTGGATCGCCGCGCCACGCGGCGGGTTGGTGCCGAGGTAGTGGTTCGCGCCCCAGCTCGGGAAGGTGTTCCGCGGCCGGAACTGGAAGGCGTTCGTCACGGCGAAGAGGTGCACCGGCTCGGTGAGGAGCGTGTCGGTCATCTCCTCCAACGGGCCGATGCTTGCCACGTAGAGGCCGCGGCCGTGCGTGGCGATCACCAACTCACGGAGGCTGAAGCTCTCCGCCAGCCGGTCGACGCGCACGTTGGGGAAGCTCCGGCCGAGCTTCAGCCAGTGGTGGCCGCCGTCCACCGTCGTCCACACCCCGTCCGTCGTGCCGACGAAGAGGAGGCGCGGGTTCCGCACGTCCTCGACGATCGTGAGGCTGCCGCGGTCGCGCGGCAGCCCCTGGCCGATTTCCGTCCAGCTGCGGCCGAAGTCGGCGGTGACGTAGACGTGCGGCGCGTAGTCGTCGCGGTGGTGGCAGTCGAGGGTGACGTACGCCGTCCCCTCGGCGTGGTACGACGCCGCTATCGCGGAGACGAAGCAGCTCG
>Ga0209777_10000715_pt1 | contig 52043 bp, 33 predicted proteins | sample FrelakmetHBP12HB_FD_187147 | JGI IMG/M metagenome (GOLD analysis project Ga0209777, IMG submission 187147) | Freshwater lake sediment microbial communities from the University of Notre Dame, USA, for methane emissions studies -HBP12 HB (SPAdes)... | ecosystem: Environmental > Aquatic >... | reverse complement strand
GCAACTCGTTGTTCAGGTAGGCGTGGTGTTTCGAGACGATGTGGCCGATCAGCTCCGCGAGCGACGCCTTCGACCAGTCGCGTTCCTCCGGCGCGTTCGCCGCATCGGCTTCGACTTCCTCCATCAGCGCCGCCGCCGAGAGGCCCCGCTCCCGGCAAGCCTCCTCGAGCGGGCGATGGCCGCCGCAGCAGTAGTCGAGATCGTACTTCTCAAATACCCGGACCGCCGCGGGGCGTTCGGCCGCAATCTCGCGTAGTGTCGGCATTGGTTTCCTCCCCATGAGTTTTCGTCCGGCGCCGGTCCGCGACTTCTCAGCCAGCGCCACGTTGACACGTTCATCATAGGTCAGCCCATCCCTGGGTTCCGTGACTGTGGTCACCGTGCGTGTCGAGGCCGTGCAGGGCGACTGATGTTAAGCTGGACTGAAGATTCCGAAGCTGGCAACCGATCCTTTCGGTACGACCCTTATGGGGACGGATGGCAATGGTACTTCGCGCCGGGGCCGATTCTCCCGAATAGTCCCCACAGGCTGTATATCGAAGGAATTACACACTCCGATGTATTTCACAACAGCGAAATTGAGCGCACCACTGCGGGATTTAACCCAGCCCGAGGAACTACACAGCATGCGGAGGGATGCGCGAGAGCGCCCACCGGATTCGGTATCTGCAATTTTGGGCCTAAAATTAACGGACCTAGGACTACCGCTAACGTTGATTAAGTTTGCGACATCTTGGTCCCATTCCTGCTTCAAACCTCAACGGTTCGCCGCCAGGTCTCTATTTGGAGGAAGGTCAGTCTATGCGTGTACCACGAGTACCGTGCTCGATCACCACGGCAATTCGGCTGGTACTGGCCCTCATGCTAGTCGTTGGGTCAGCCCTCTTGTTCAGCAGCACCGACAAGCCAGCCCTCACCAAAAACGATAAGGCGTTTTACGCCGATGCCAACACCATCAACTTCGTCCGTCCCGGACTGAACCTCAAGATCGAGACGGCCAGCGTCGCCGACGACGGCACGCTCAAGGTCCGCTTCATGCTGACCGATCCCAAAGGGCTGCCGCTCGATAAGGACGGCGTCACCACGCCGGGCGCGGTCTCGACCCGGTTCGTAATCGGAACAATCCCGTCGGGTCAGAAGCAATACATCTCTTACCTTACCCGCCAGGTGACCAGTTCCATCTCTGGCCAGTCCGCTACGCAGGCCACTTCGGACAGCGGCGGCACGTTCGAAAAAGTAGCCGACGGCGAGTACGTCTATACTTTCAAGGGCAAGGCGCCTGCCGGCTTCGACAAGCACGCCACCCACAGCGTGGGTATGTGGGTCGGCCGCGATCTGAGTGAGTTTGACCTCAGTTCAGTGAAGAACTACGATTCCGACGTCTACACATGGGTTCCCGACGGTAGCGCCGTCGTCACCACGCGTGACGTCATCCGCACGCAGAGCTGTGAGAAGTGCCACACGGCTCCCTTCACGGCCCATGACGAGCGTCACGGAGTCGAGCTCTGCGTCATCTGCCACCAGCCGCAGACGACGGACCCCGATACCGGCAACACCGTGGATATGAAGGTGTTCATTCACAAAATCCACATGGGCTCGCAGCTTCCCAGCGTCAAAGCCGGTAAGCCGTACCAGGTCATCGGCTACCAGAACGCCGTGAATGATTGGTCCACCGTCGTATTTCCGGCCGATGTGCGGAACTGCACGTTCTGCCATGAGCAGAACACCGGCGCCGCCCAGGCAAATGCCTATCTGGCGCCGAGCCGCGCAGCTTGCGGATCCTGCCACGACAACGTGAACTTCGCCACCGGCGAGAACCACGTGAATCTGCCGCAGATCTCCGACAACGGCTGCGCCTCGTGCCACATCCCGCAGGGCGAGCTCGAGTTCGACGCCTCCATCCTGGGCGCTCACACGATTCCGGAGCGCTCCGCCAGCCTCCCCGGTCTCGTCTATTCAATCAGCCAGGTCGTGAATGCGGGCCCCGGCAAGAGCCCCAGCGTGCAGTTCGCCGTCAAGGACAAGTCCGGCAAGGCGGTTGACATTTCCAAGATCAACCGCCTGGCTTTGGTTCTTTCTGGACCCACGACCGACTACGGCTGGAACATCAGCGAGGACGCCCGCAAAGCCCAGACTCCCGGCGATGGCACCTATACCTACACCTTCACGGGCACGCTCCCGGCCGACGCCAAAGGGACCTACACGGTCGGAATTGAAGGCTACAACAACGTAACCCTGCTCCCCGGCACGACGCTGGCGCAGACGGTTCGCGATGCCGGTCTCAACGTCACGCTGGACTTCTCCGTCGATGGCTCGCCCGTTCAGGCGCGCCGGCAGGTGGTCGATCTCGCGAAGTGCAACAACTGCCACTCGTTCCTGAGCCTGCACGGCGGGAACCGCAACACGATCCAGCAGTGCGTGCTTTGCCACAACCCGGCCGGGACCGACAACGTGTTCCGGAAGCCTACGGATGGACCCGCGAACAGCATAGAATTCGCCCACATGATCCACAAGATCCACACGGGCGAGAACATTGTCGGCGACTACACGATCGTCGGCTACGGCGGATCCAAGATCAATTTCAACGACGTTCGTTTCCCCGGTGACCGCCGTGAGTGCGACATCTGCCACGTCAACAGTTCGCAAGAGCTGCCGCTCGCGGCCGGCTTGCAGAACGTGACGGATCCGATCGGGCTCCTCAACCCGATGGGCCCGGCAACGGCCGCCTGCACCGGCTGCCACACCGAAACCGCCGCCGCTTCTCACGCTTTGTCGAATACGACCGACAGGCTCGGCGAGGCATGCGAGGTTTGCCACGCGAGCGACGCGCAGTTCGGCGTCTCGAAAGTGCACGCCCGTTAAACTACTTTCATTTTGGATACCATGTGACTGTGCGTACTCAGGCGATGAAAGCCACCGCTTGGCCGCGGCAGTCGCCGGATCGAATCGGGGGACCCCACGCGGGTCCCCCTCTGTTTCTGGCGCCCCTCGCGGTCTTTTTCCTGTTCACGAACTCTCTAACGGCAGAGCCACAGAGGCCCGCCGGCTATGTGGGCTCCGACACCTGCCAAGTCTGCCACGACGACATCTTCAAGGCCTTCCAGAAGAACCCGCACCACGTTGTGGAGACCAACGGCAAGGGCGGGTGGCAAGGCATGGCGTGCGAGTCCTGTCATGGCCCGGGCGCCAAGCACGCTGAAAGTGCTTCACCTGCCGACATTATCAATCCGGCGAAGCTTCCGCCGGCCAGGACGGACCAGGCCTGCCTGCGCTGCCACCTCAATCAGCCCACGAACGCGGGCCGCATCATGGGCGGCCATGCGAGGAACCAGGTCAGTTGCACGGCCTGCCACTCCATGCACAAGGGCCCGCAGGCGCTGCGTCCGACGAAATTCCAGGTAATCAACGAGATGTGCTCGCGCTGCCACACCTCGGTATGGGCGCAGTTCCAGAAACCCTACAAGCACCGGTTGCCGGAGGGCGCCATGTCCTGCGCGGATTGCCACAATCCGCACGGCACCATGTTCCCCCGGTCGCTCCGCGCCGTGGAGGCCAACGGGCCCGGCTGCTTCCGGTGCCATGGTGACAAGCGCGGGCCGTTCACGTACGAACATCCACCGGTGAAGACCGAGGGGTGCTCGTCGTGCCACGAGCCGCACGGCTCGGCTAACCCGCGCATGCTGACGCGCCACGAGGTGCGTTTCGTGTGCCTGGAGTGCCACGCGAACCTGGGCTTCGACAAGAACCTTGGGACGGTGCCGCCGGCCTTCCACGACCTGCGCTCCACGCGGTTCCAAAACTGCACGGTGTGCCACATCAAGATTCATGGCTCATACGTGAGCGCAACCCTGGAGCGATAGTCATGAAAACTCTGCTTTTGGTTTTCCTCACGCTACCGCTCATGGCCCAGGCGCCTGCGGCGCAGGCGCCTCCGCCGGAGGCCAAACCGGACGCCCAGCAGGCGGGCGAGAAGACGGGCGGACAGCCTGCGCAGCAGCAGCAACAGGCAGTACCGAAACCCGCGGCTGAGAACTGGATTAGCGGCGATATCGAGGTTGGCTACAGGTTCCTCACCGATGTGCGCGGCGACTTCAACACCTACCGCAGCGTCGTCAACCTCGGCGAGGGCCCGAAGCTGTTCAACGCGGACTTCACCATCCTGCCCACCGGCGGCAAGTTCGCCGACCGCATCGACGTCCGCGCCAGCTCGTGGGGCGATCCTTATAACACGTTCCGGCTGGACGCGCGAAAGGCGCGCCTCTACAACCTGACGCTGGACTATAGGAACATCGCCTATTTCAACTTCCTGCCTTCCTTCGCCAACCCCGGGCGCCTCAACCCGGCCCTGCCCTTCCTCGACCAGTACGGATTCGACATCTATCGCCGCACGTTCGACGGCGAGCTCGACCTCTTCCCTTCGGGCCGCATCGTTCCCTACGTGGCCTACAGCCGCAACGGCGGGCGCGGCACCGGAACCACGAACTTCGTGCTCCAGTCTGACGAGTACACCGTGCCGGCCCGGTATAGCGACCACACAAACGAAGCCCGGGGCGGCGTGCGGTTCGCGTTCAACCGCTGGCACGCGACGCTCGAGGGCGGCAGCTTCAATTTCCGCGACGACCAGGAAGTCTTCCAAGGATCGCAGTTGCCGAATCTGGGCAATGTGATCACGCCAATCCTCGGGCAACAGCTCGAGTTTACTGGCGGGCGGGAGAAGTACGGCATTCGCGGCGGTGGCTCGTTCGCCCGGGCGCAGTTCACCGCCAACCCCGTCTCCTGGGCGGATGTCTCGGCTCAGTTCCTCTACAGCCAGCCGCATAACGACATCAACTTCACCCAGAGCAGCACGGGCAATCTAGTCGACTTAGCGACGGCCACTTTCTACAACGCCGAGATCTTCGATGTAACGGGTTCGGCGAAACAGCCCCGGCCCTCGGGCAGTGTTTCGCTCGTGCTGCGGCCGATCTCGCATTTCCGGATCTTCGAAGCCTGGTCCACCGACCGGCTGCACACGGCGGGTTTCGCGCTCCTGGCAGACCAGTTCCTGATCACCGGCCAAGCGCCGACGGTACAGAATCTCGCGGATGCGACGCGGTTCGTTGTTAATTACAACCAGGAGGAGATCAATCTTCTTTACGACGTCACACGGTTCCTCTCGGTGCGCGGCGGTTACCGCTACGTCTGGGGCGATATGGTCACGCCGCCGTCGTTCCTCGCAGATGCCGCGGGGCTTCTTTCCGAGCGCGGCGTGCTGCGGCGGCAGGTAGGCCTGGCCGGGTTGAACGTGCGCGTCTCCTCGAAAGTCAAAGGCAACGTCGACTTCGAGGCAAGCCCGGGGGACCGTTCCTACTTCCGCACCAGCCTGAACGACTACAAGCGCGCCCGCATCATGGCGAGTTATAACCCGACAGCGTCCTGGGAATTCAGCGCCCGGTTCAATGTGCTGAACAACCAGAACCCCGATCCGGCGATTCGCTACGATTTTGAGAGCCGCGATAACACGTTCACGGCCGCCTGGCATCCGTCCTCGCACTCCGGTATGGGCGTGCTGGCCGAATACTCCCGGTCCACCCTCAACTCCAGCATCATCTACTTGATTCCGAGCATGCTGAGCCAGGACTTCTCGAAGTACATCGAGCGGGCCAACATCGGCACGCTGCTTGCCGATCTCCCGTTCATGAAGGGCGCCAACCCGGTGAAACTTAGCTTTGGCGGATCCTTCTACCGCTCCGCCGGTTCCCGTCCCACCCGGTTCTGGCAGCCCATGGCACGGTTCACAATTCCGATCGGCGGTCACGTGGCGTTCAACACCGAGTGGCGCTACTACGGGATGACGCAACCCTTCTACATCTTCGAAGGGTTCCGGTCGCACCAGTTCACCACTTCGCTGCGTTTCACGATATAGACTTTTCGGGCGGGCAGGCGCAGTCGCCGTGCCCGCCTTTTTGTGCCAGTGGCGTGGGTGGAAGGACGGTGATTCCGGGATGTTCTTCGGCCATCGCCTGCGCTCCGGCTCGACAGCACCGCCACCGCTCCTCGCGTCTCCGGCTCGCAACTCAGCGGGTGATACACTGATCCCCTGACTACAGAACCGTATGGGCTTCATCCACGACGATTTCCTGTTGCACAGCCCGGCGGCCCGCCGGCTTTATCACGAGTTCGCTGCGCCGGAGCCGATCCTCGATTTCCATTGCCACCTCCCGCCGGAGGATATTGCCGAAAACCGCCGCTTTGAGAACCTCTACGACATCTGGCTGGCCGGCGACCACTATAAGTGGCGGGCCATGCGCGCCAATGGCGTCGAGGAGCGCTACATCACCGGTGACGCAACACCCTACGAGAAGTTCCTCGCCTGGGCGCGCACTGTTCCGGCCACGCTGCGCAACCCACTTTTCCACTGGACGCACCTCGAGCTGAAGCGCTACTTCGACTTCGACGATCTGCTCACCGAGGCCACTGCTCCCGCCGTCTGGCAACGCGCGGCGGAAGTGCTCGCAGACGAGGACTTGCGCGTCCACGGCATTTTGCGCAGATTCCGCGTGTGCGCACTATGCACCACAGACGACCCGGCTTCCGACCTGCGCCACCACCGCCGGATCGCGGCGGAGGGCGCGCCGGCCCGCGTCTTTCCCACCTTCCGGCCCGACAACGCGTTTCAGGTCCACCGGCCGGCTGTGTTCAGGCCGTGGATCGAGCGCCTCGGCGCCGCCGCGAACAAGCATATCGGCAACATGATTGACTTCCTGGAGGCGTTGCGTGGCCGCCACGACGAATTTCACGCCGCCGGCTGCCGCCTCTCCGACCACGGACTCGACCGGTGCCCGGGCCGCCCCCCGACTGGGTCCGACGCGGCCATGATTTTCAACCGCGCTCTCGAGGGACACGCTGCGTCACCCGAAGAACAGCGGAAGTTCACGGCGTTCCTGCTGCCGTTTTTCGCAAGGCTGGATGCCGAACGCGGCTGGACCAAGCAACTCCATCTCGGTGCCCGGCGGAACAACAACACCCGCATGCTCGCACGCCTCGGACCGGACACCGGTTACGACGCGATCGGCGGCTGGAACCAGGTGGATGCGCTGGCCGAGTTCCTCGACAGCCTCGACCGCGAGAATGCCCTCCCGCGCATGATCCTTTACAACCTGAATCCGGCCGACAGTTACGCCATCTCAACCCTGGCCGGATGTTTCCAGGATGGTTCCGTGCGGGCGAAGATCCAGTTCGGCAGCGGCTGGTGGTTCCTCGATCAGAAGGAAGGCATCGAGTGGCAGCTCAATGCGCTCTCGAACACCGGGCTCCTCTCGCGTTTCGTGGGCATGCTCACCGACTCCCGGTCGTTCATGTCCTACCCGCGGCACGAGTATTTCCGCCGCGTGCTCTCGAACCTGCTGGGGCAGGAGATCGAGCGCGACGAGATTCCGGAAGACCTGGCCGGCGAGCTGGTGCGGAACGTGTGCTTCGGCAATGCGCGGCGCTGGCTCGGTCTGCCGGTCTGAGCCTCAGGAATTCGGAGCCGGAACGCACGAGGAGAATGCATTGCAGCCCGCCGCAAGAACTGAACTGAAGTCCCACACCGGCATCGGCGCCTATCGCTGGCGGATCTGTGCCCTGCTCTTCTTCGCGGCAACCATCAACTACATCGACCGCCAGGTCCTCGGCGTGCTCGCACCCGACCTGGAGCGGAGTCTCGGCTGGAGCGAGTCGCAGTACGGCTACATCGTCACCGCGTTCCAGACGGCCTACGCCATCGCCTTTCTGTTCGCGGGCCGGCTGATGGACCGCGTGGGCGTGCGCGCCGGGTTCAGCGCCGCGGTCGTGTTCTGGAGCCTGGCCGCCATGGCGCATGCGGCTGTCAGCTCCGCCTTCGGCTTCGGCGTGGCCCGTTTTGCCTTGGGTCTCGGTGAGGCCGGCAACTTCCCGGCGAGCATTAAGACGGTCGCCGAGTGGTTCCCGCCCCGTGAGCGTGCGCTCGCCACTGGTCTCTTCAACGCGGGAACCAATGTCGGCGCCGTCGTCACGCCGCTCGTCATCCCCTGGATCGCGGCCCGGTACGGCTGGCGCGCGGGTTTCCTCCTCACCGGCACGCTCGGCTTCTTCTGGGTGATCGCCTGGATCACGGTTTATCGCCGGCCCGAACTGCACCCCAAGGTGCGGCCCTCGGAACTCGCGTACATCCAGAGCGAACCTCCGGAGCCCGTGCGCCCGGTGTCGTGGTCCGTCCTGCTCCCCCACCGCCAGACCTGGGCCTTCGCCCTCGGCAAGTTCCTCACGGACCCCATCTGGTGGTTCTATCTCTTCTGGCTGCCCAAGTTCCTCCACAAGACGTACGGCCTCACCCTCGACCGCATCGGCCTCCCGCTCGTGGCCATCTACCTCGCGGCGGATATCGGCAGCGTAGGCGGAGGGTGGCTGCCGCTAGCGCTTATCAACCGAGGCTGGTCCGTGAATGCTGCCCGCAAAACCTCCCTGCTAGTGTGCGCGCTGGCCGTGATACCCATCATGGTGGCCTCGCGGGCGTCCAATATGTGGGTGGCCGTGCTGTTCCTCGGCATAGCGACGGCGGCACACCAGGGCTGGTCGGCCAACCTCTACACCATCGTTCCGGACATGTTCCCCAAGCGAGCCGTTGGCACTATGATCGGCCTCGGCGGCGCGGCGGGCGCGACCGGCGGTATGCTGCTGGCCACGGGAGCTGGCCTCCTCCTCCAATACACCGGCAGCTACGTGCCTCTGTTCATCATCGCGGGCTCGGCCTACCTGGTGGCGCTGCTCGTCATCCAGTTGCTGGCGCCCCGCCTCGAACCGGTCCCGCGTGAGACAGCGGCCTGAGCGAAGTGTTTGTTCTCTGTCACTGGGACCGCTTCTTATACAACAAGCGTGACAGATTATTGCAAGACACGGCAAAAACTGCACTTAGGCGGGCATTTTGCGCACACCGGCACCGCTCCTGGAAGGACTTGAAAACCCTCTTGACATAAGCCACGTAATGTGTAATTATCCAATTAACTGAATAATTATTCAGTGGTGTTGGGAGTGTTTCCCGGCCCGAAGGAAAATGGCCATGCACGCCGGAGCGCCAGCAACGAACCTCGGAATCGCGGCGCGGGACTTTGCCTGCGACCTCGACATTTCCAACGAAGAGCTCAGCTCTCTGCTCGACCTCGCCGCCCAGATGAAGGCAGAACCTGGCCGCTATGCCGATGCGCTCCGCGGCCGCTCCATCAGCCTGCTGTTCGAGAAGCCCTCGCTTCGCACCAAGATGACCTTCGAGCTCGCAGCGCAGCAGCTCGGCGGCTCCTCGGTATTTGCAGGCGGCATGGTCGGCGAGCGCGAGCCCGTCAAGGACGTCGCGCGCAACCTCGACCGGTGGACGAACGCGATTGTCGCCCGCGTGTTCATGCAAAGCACCATCGAGGAGCTGGCCAGGTGGTCGAAGGTTCCGGTGATCAACGCCCTGAGCGATCTTTACCACCCGTGCCAGGCGCTGGCCGACATGATGACCTTGCGCGAACGTTTCGGCGACTCCCAAGGCCTGAACTTCACCTTCGTCGGCGACGGGAACAACATGGCGCACTCACTCATGCTCTCGGCCACACGGCTCGGCATGAACTTCACGATTGCGACGCCCCCGGGGTACCTGCCAAATCGCGAGATCGTGGCCGAGGCGGAGGCCCTGGCTGCCATTTCGGGTGGGTCCCTGAAGATCACGACGGATCCGGAAGAAGCCGTCACGGGCGCGAACGCCGTATACACGGACGTTTGGGCGAGCATGGGAACCGAACACGAGGCGGAGAAGCGGCGCAAGGCGTTTCGCAAGTACCAGGTCAGCGCCGGGCTGTTCGCGCTGGCTGCCACGGACGCTGTGTTTATGCATTGCCTGCCCGCGCACCGGGACGAGGAAGTTACCGACGAGGTGATCGAATCGCCGCAGTCGGTGGTCTTTGACCAGGCGGAAAACCGGCTGCACGCGCAGAAGGCGCTGCTGCTGATGCTCCTTGATTAGGTCAGCACGGCCCGTTTTCGCACGGTCTCCGCGGCGGCGGCTTCTCACAGCTTGCTACAATTTCCGCTGATACTCTCGGGAACGGCGGAAAGCCGGCATTACCGAATTACCCCCGGACTGAAGAACGTACATGAGCAAACCGAAAAAAGTAGCGCTCGCCTATTCGGGCGGCCTCGACACATCGATCATTATTCCCTGGCTGAGGGAGAACTACGGCTGCGAGGTCGTCGCCGTGTGCGGCGACATCGGGCAGGGCGGCGAGGAGCTGGCCGGCCTGGAGGAGAAGGCCCGCAAGACGGGCGCCTCCGAGGTCCACATCGCCGACATGCGCGAGGAGTTCGTGAGCCAGTACCTCTGGAAGCTGGTTCGCGCGGGCGCCGTCTACGAGGACAAGTACCTGCTCGGCACCTCCATCGCGCGGCCGTTGCTGGCAAAGAAGCAGGTCGAGGTGGCCCTCGCCACCGGCTGCGACGCCCTCGCTCACGGCTGCACCGGCAAGGGCAACGACCAGGTCCGGTTCGAGCTGACCTACAAGGCTCTGGCGCCGCATCTCGCCGTGATCGCACCGTGGCGTGAGTGGAACATCCGCTCGCGTGAAGACGCTCTCGAGTACGCGGCCGCGCACGACGTTCCCGTCGCCGCCTCCACGAAAAAGATCTACAGCCGCGACCGGAACATCTGGCACATCTCGCACGAGGGCGGCGCGCTCGAAGATCCGGCCAACGCCGCGCCGGATGAGATCTGGATGCTGACGAAGAGCCCGAAGGACGCGCCGGACACGCCGGGTGAAGTCACCATCGCGTTTGAGAAGGGCGTGCCGGTCAGTCTCGATGGGAAGCGGATGACCGCCGTCGAGCTGCTCGAAACGTTGAACCGGAAGGGCGGCGAGCACGGCATCGGCCGCATCGACCTTGTGGAGAACCGCTTCGTCGGCATGAAGTCGCGCGGGTGCTACGAAACGCCCGGCGGCACGCTCATCATGGCGGCGCACCGCGAGCTCGAATCGCTGACGCTCGACCGCACGCTGCTGCACTACAAGCAGAGGCTGGCGCTCGATTACGCCGAGATGGTCTACAACGGCCTGTGGTTCACGCCGCTGCGCGAAGCGCTTGACGCCTTTTTCGCTTCCGCGAGCGAGGCCACTACGGGCGAGGTCACGCTGCGCGTGTATAAGGGCAACCTCGAGCCCGTGTGCCGCAAGTCGCCGAACTCTCTCTACTCGCTCGACATCGCCAGCTTCACCATGGGCGCGAGCTACGACCAGAAGGACGCGCAGGGCTTCATCAACCTCATCGGGCTTCCCATCAAGGTCCGCGCCGCGGTGACCGGAAAATGACGGTGACCGTGACGATCCCAGGAGATCTCGAATGAAGCTCTGGGGAGGCAGGTTCGAAGCAGCGGCGTCCGAGGTTTTCGAGCGTTTCTCCGGCTCGCTCGATTTCGACCGCCGCCTGATTCACGCTGACATCGAGGGCTCTAAGGCATGGGCCCGCTCACTCGAGCGCGCCGGCATTCTCACCACAGAGGAGCGCGCTTCGCTCGAGTCCGCGTTCGGCGTCATTGCGGCCGGCGCCGCTACGCCTGAGTTCTACTCCGGAGCGGACGACGAGGACGTACACACGCTCGTGATTCGCAAGCTCGAAGAGCGTGTGGGCGGCCTCGCGGGCAAGATCCACACCGGCCGCAGCCGCAACGAACAGGTCTCGGTGGACACGCGGCTCTGGCTGCGCGAAGAAATCGATCGCACGCTCGGCCTGCTGCTCGGGCTCATGGAATCGCTCGTCGCGTTCGCCGAACGTCATCCCGATGCCGTGATCCCCGGCTACACGCACATGCGGCGCGCCCAGGCGGTCCTGTGGCCGCACTACCTGCTGGCCTACTTCGAGATGTTCGCGCGCGATCGCGAGCGCCTGTTCGAAGCGCGCCGGCGCACCAACCTCCTGCCGCTCGGCTCGGGTGCGCTCGCCGGCAGCGGCTTCCCGTTCGACCGCGAAGCCATGGCCGCCGGCCTCGGCTTCGCCGGCATCACGCGGAACAGCATGGACGTCTCCGCGGACCGCGACTTCGCGCTTGACTTCCTTTACGCCGCCACAACCACAATGCTCCACCTCAGCCGCCTCGCCGAGGACTGGATCCTCTATTCGAGCGAGGAGTTCGGCTGGCTCGAACTGGCCGACGCCGTGACGAGCGGCTCCAGTCTCATGCCGCAGAAGAAGAATCCGGATTCGCTCGAGCTCATCCGCGGCAAATCGGGGCGCGTCATGGGCGCCCTCACGTCCCTGCTCGTCACCATGAAGGGACTGCCGCTCACCTACAATCGCGACATGCAGGAGGACAAGGTGCCGCTGTTCGAAGCGGCCGGCCAGCTCAGCGGTTCTCTCGAGATGGCTCGCGTCGTGGTGGAATCGGCGAAGCTGAATACGGCGCGGCCCGCCGCGGCCGTCGAAGAAAGCTGGGTGGTGGCCACGGACCTCGCCGAGGAGTTGGCGCGCGCGGGCACACCGTTCCACCGCGCGCACCAGATTGTCGGGCGGCTCGTGCTCGAGAGCGTGCGCCAGGGGAAGAAACCCGCCGATTGGACGCCGGAGGCTCTGGCTGCGTTCGCGCCCGAATTCACGCCGGAGATGGCCCGCCTGATGCACTCCGCCGAGGGCATGACGACCCGCGAAATCCCGGGCGGAACCGGCCCGGCTGCCGTCGCCCGGGCGCTGGCCGATGCGAAACAGCGCTTGAGTACAATGAGAGACGGCCTTTCGGGTGCTGTCGTCGCGAAATGACGGCGCCGCGATCGCGCACTCAGCCATGAACAAGGCATACCGTCAGGGCCAGATCCTCAAGCTGGTCCGCTCGCGCCGCGTCCACACGCAGGATGAACTTGCGCTCGCCTTAAGGGAGGTCGGCATCTCCGCCACGCAGGTGACGCTTTCCCGCGACATTCGCGAGTTGCGCCTGGCCAAGACGCCCGACGGCTACCGGCACATCGCCTTAGAGCCTACCGGCCCCAGCCTGGCCGTGCTTGCGGCCGAGTTCGTCCTCGACATCCGGCAGGCGCAAAACCTGCTTGTGCTGAAGACCTCGCCGGGGCACGCCAACAGCGTGGCCGTCGGACTCGATCACGATGACTGGCCGGAAATTGTCGGCACGGTGGCCGGCGACGACACCATTCTGGTCGTCCTGCCCGACAACGCCACAGCGGACTCCGTACGCCGCCGGCTGATGGCGATGATCGCGGCACCGGCGTAGCAGCGCCGGACAACTCCACGTGGGGCGGCTCCCCAGAGCCGCGCCGGACGCCTCGTCCGGCTTCCGCGATTGTCAGCAACCGGGAAGACGCCGGTGCAGATCGTGGGCGCTGAACGCGACCACCCCACCTCGTCAGTTCCCCGTCCCGCTCCGCAAAGCGTCGAACATCGCCGCGATGTTCTCCACCGGCGTCTGCGCCTGGATGTTGTGCACCGCGTCGAAGACGAAGCCGCCGCCGGGAGCGAACGCCTCGCAGCGCCGCAAGACCTGCTCGCGCACCTCCTCCGGCGTGCCGAACGGCAGGACGTGCTGCGTGTCCACGCCGCCGCCCCAGAACACCAGGTCGCGGCCGTACTTCTCCTTCAGCATCGCCGGGTCCATCCCGGCCGCGGAGCACTGCACCGGGTTCAGAATGTCGAAACCCGATTCCATGAATGACGGGATGAACTTCTCCACGGCCCCGCAGGAGTGCTTGAAAGTCTTCCACTGTGTGTTCTTGTGGATCCAGTCGTTCAACTGGCGGTAGTAAGGCATCCACAGCTCGCGGAATGTCGCAACCGAGCAGAACGACGAACTCTGTGTCCCGAAGTCGGTGCCGCAGATGTTGACCACATCCACGAGCCCGTTGACGCGCTCCGTCACCCGCTCCAGGTTCTTGAGCCCGATCTCGCATTGGCCCGCAAATACGGCATGAACGTAGTCGCGCCGCGACCGCAGGGAAACGTACCACTCGGTGATGTCGCGGATACCCTTCGGGTGTTTCAGCGCCAGGCCGGGCACGAACGCGATGTCGCCCAAGGAGGTGCCGCCGAAGCTCGCCACCACCGCGCGCCCCGTCGCGGCGGCCCGGCGCGCCTCGCGCTCGAAGTGGTCCAGCTCTTCCTCCGAAAGAAGACCGAAGTCCTCGAGGTTGTCGCGGGGATCGAGGCGCTCTTCGTCGATCGGCTCCTGCCGGATGATCGCGTCGAAGAAGTAGCCGCCGGCCGGCATGTGCGCGCTGGGCGGGGCGGAGGTGTCGCCCTGCGGGTGCGCCAGCGTGTCGCCTTCCGGCGAGACAGTGACGTTGAAGCGTCCGGGGACCAGCACATCGAGGCCGTCGGGCATCCGCCACGGCTTCCAGTCAGCGGCCGGGAATCCATAGCGGGTCGTGCGGCGCACCACGCCCTCGGTGTCGATGCCCAGGGCAAGCTTGAGGTCTTCCTCCACCTCCCCCAGCATTTGTCCCGGGTCGATCACCTTCACCGGCTTCTGCTCGAACCCGAAGTGGCGGCGGAGAGCCGCGACGCAGCTCACGTGAATGCCGGTGACGAACGTCGCGCCGAGATCGACCGGGATCCGGTCGGGTACGCGGTGTTGGAGAGCGCACAGCACGCGCTCGCGGCTGGTCGGGGCCACGCTTGACACCTCCTTACCCCGCACGTCTCACGGCGAAACCGTGTGAGAGAAGCGGGCCTAAAGTGTCAAGCGTACCAGCGAACGGCCCGCCGCGTCCCGGTACCCTAACGGGCTTTCACCTCGTGTGCGCAGCCCGCCACGCCGGCTCTCTTCAGAATCGTGATCATCGGGCACCAGTTTGTGAACGCAGACTGGAACAGGTTCAGCCCGACGAACGCGGTGAAGTAATACCAGTTGGGATTGACCCAGTGGCCGAGCGCGAGGCTGATCAGCACGAACGCGCCGGCAATCATTCGAAGGTAGCGATCCAGTGTCATTTGAGTCTCCATTAGAAGTCTTCAAGCCAGGTGAGCGTGCGTTGAGGCCGGCTGCGGTGCGGCGGCAGCCGCCTTCCGGCGGTTCACCATGTAGTAAACGATAGGCACGGTCATACGCGAGAGAGTGAGCGAAGCGATCTCGCCCGCCATCAGAGCCACCGCGAGTCCCTGGAAGATCGGGTCGAAAAGGATGACCGCGGATCCAACCACAACGGCGGCCGCCGTAAGCAGCATGGGCCGGAACCGGACGGCGCCGGCATCCACCACCGCCTCGGCAAGCGGCATACCCTCTTTCAGCCGCAGCTCGACGAAATCCACTAGGATGATGGAATTCCGCACCACAATGCCCGCGCCCGCGATGAATCCGATCATCGAGGTGGCGGTGAAGAACGCACCGAGCAGCCCGTGCGCCGGGAGGATGCCCACGAGCGAGAACGGGATGGCGGCCATGATCACCAGCGGCGTGAGGAACGACTGGAACCAGCCCACCACCAGCACGTAGATGAGGATCAGCACGGCCGCGAAGGCCAGGCCCAGATCGCGGAACACCTCGTAGGTGATGTGCCACTCCCCGTCCCACTTCATGGCGTACTTCTCGTCGCCCGCGGGCAGCGTGGCCGTGTACTGCTCGATCGCGTAGTTCCCCTGCGGCAACTTGATGGCGGAGATCTCGGGAGCCAGTTTGAGAATGGCGTACACCGGGCTTTCCATCGCGCCGGCCACATCCGCGGTGACGTAGGTAACGGCCATCAGGTTCTTATGATAGATGCTCTTCTCCCGTATGGAGGATTCAGCGTGAACCAGCTCGGAAAGCGGGACGAGCCTGCCGTCACCGCCGGCCACCCGCAAAGAGAGCATTCGCCCGAGGTCGCTGCGCGAGGCACGATCGAGCCGGAGCGTGACGGGCACGTCCTCCTTCTCCGTGTCCACGTGGAGCAGACCGGCGCTCTCACCCGCCGAGGCGATCCGCATGGTCCGCGCGATTTCGTCCTCTGAGATTCCATGCAAGGCCGCCTTCTCGCGGTCCACCTTGAGCTCGTAGAGCGGCTGGTCGTCTTCCACGTACCAGTCCACGTCCACAATGCCGTTTGTGCGCTTGAAAACGTCCCGGATCTGCCGGGCCACCGCGATCTGGCCCGCCTGGCTCGGCCCGTACACCTCGGCCACGAGCGTCTCGAGCACCGGCGGCCCCGGCGGCACCTCGGCCACCTTGATCCGCGCTCCGTAGCGTGCGGCCACGGGCACCAGGCGGTTTCGCACCAGCTTCGCGATCTCGTGGCTCTGCCGGCTGCGGTCGTGCTTCGGAAGCAGGTTCACCTGGATATCGGCAATGTTCGAGCCCCGTCGCAGGTAGTAGTGCCTCACCAGCCCGTTGAAGTTGTAAGGCGATGCGGTGCCGACGTACGTCTGCAGGTTCACAACCTCGGACTGCCGCAGCGCCTCATCCGCCAGCGCCCGTGTCACCATCGCCGTCTGTTCGAGCGTAGTGCCCTCGGGCATATCGACGATCACCTGGAACTCGCTCTTGTTGTCGAAGGGCAGCATCTTCACCTTGACGAAGCCGATGTAGACGAGCGCCGTCGAGCCGAGCAGCAGGGACACCACGCCCGCGAGGAATGCCCATCGCAGCGGAGGCCTCGCCAGCAGTGGGCCCATGAAACGGCGGTACAGGCGCGTCAGCCGGTCTTCCTGCTCCCCGTGATGGGATGCCGAGCCCCTCTTCAACAGCCGCACCGCGGTCCAGGGCGTCACCAGGAGAGCCACAATGAGCGAGAACACCATTGCCGCCGAAGCGCCCACCGGAATCGGCCGCATGTAGGGTCCCATGAGCCCGCCGACGAACGCCATCGGAAGGATCGCCGCGATCACGGTCAGCGTCGCGAGGATGGTCGGGTTGCCCACCTCGTCAACTGCATCCACCGCCACATCCATCAGCGGGCGGCCTGCGTTGCGCGGCAACCGCGAGTGCCGGACGATGTTCTCCACCACAACGATCGCGTCGTCCACCAAAATGCCGATCGAGAATATAAGCGCGAACAGCGTGATGCGGTTCAGCGTGTACCCGTACAGATAGAAGATGGTCAGCGTCAGCGCCAGCGTCACCGGGATGGCCACGAAGACGATCAGCGATTCCCTCAGCCCCAGCGTGATCCAGATCAGGATGGCGACCGAGACGACCGCGATCAGCATGTGAAACAGCAGCTCGTTCGACTTTTCGGCCGCCGTCTCGCCGTAGTGCCGCGTGATGGCGTAATTGACGTTCGACGGGATCACGTTCCCCTTTAGCGCCTCGACGCGGCGCAACACGCGATCGGCAACGTCGATCGCGTTGGTCGATTTGCGCTTCGATACGGCGAGCGTGACCGCGGGCTCAAAACGGCCTTTTGCAGCGTACTCCACGTATTCCACGGGCTCGGCGCCGCCATCGGTCACCGCCGCGATGTCCCGCACGTACACGGGCCTGCCATTCGCGACCGCAATCACCACATCGCGCACGTCCGTCGCGCTTCGCAGGAAGTCGCCGGTCTCCAGCACGAACTCCCGGTTTGCGGAGGCGAACCTCCCGGATTCGAGCCGCCGGTTTCGTCCGGCAAGCGCGCCGTAAACCTGCAGCGGCGAGAGCGAGTACGCCGCAAGCTTCGCCTCATCGAGCGTCACGCGCACCTCGCGCCGGTCTCCGCCGATGATGGTGGCCACCGAAACGTCGGGCACCTGCTTCACGGCATCGTGCACCTGGGCCACGATGCGCCTCAGCTCAAACGGCCCGTAACCTCCCCCGGTGAAGGCGAGGGCGAGAATCGGCACATCATCGATGGAGCGCGGCTTGATCAGCGGCTGCGTTGCTCCGGGCGGGATCAGGTCGAAGTTCGCGAACATCTTCTGGTTGAGGCGGACGATGGCTTTTTCTTCGTCCTCGCCGACTTTGAACCGGACAATCGCAAGCGCGCCTCCGGGACTCGATGTCGAGTAGATGTACTCCACGCCGGGGATTTCCCAGAGGAGCTTCTCCATGGGCCGGGTGACGCGCTCTTCCACCTCGCGCGCCGAAGAGCCAGCCATGCCGGCGAAGATATCGATCATCGGCACCTTAATCTGCGGTTCCTCTTCCCGCGGCAGCTTCCAAACGGAAAACGCGCCGAGAGCGAGCGAAGCGACAATCACCAGGGGCGTAAGCTTCGAGTTGATCCAGGCGTGCGCAAAACGTCCCGCGGCTCCCAGCTTCGGGCCGGCGCTCACGGGCGCACCTCGATCGCGGCGCCATCCTCGAGACCGGCGGGAACCGGAGAGATGAGCTGATCGCCGGCATTGAGGCCCGAGAGCACCTCGACCGCGTCACCGGATCGCTGCCCCACCGTCACGAGTCGCGACCGCGCGTACCGGCCCTCGGCCACGAGCACCGAGTTGAGCTGCCCGCGCGTTGTGACCGCGGCAATTGGCACCGCGAACACGCTCCGCTTACCCGAGGCAAAGATCGCGCGGCCGAAGAGACCCGACCGCACGCGCGGAGATGCGGGCAGGTCGATCTTTGCGATAAACGAACGGGCCGCGGAATCCACCGAGGGCGCAATCTCCGAAACGCGGCCTTCGATCTCGCCGGTTTCGAGGATCACCTTTGCGGCTTGGCCGGACCGGACGAGCCCGAGCCGCGATTCTTCGACCGGCACTTCCAGGCGATACCCGCCCTCGCGTTCGAGCGTGAGCAGCGGTGCCCCGGGCGCGGCGAGCGTTCCGGGCTCGACCGTCTTTTCCGTCACGGCTCCGTCGAACGGTGCGGTGATCTGCGCGTAATCCCGAACCACCGCCGCGGCTTTCAAGCCCTGCTCGGCCTGAGCGATCCTGGACTCGAGCTGCCGCCGCCGCGAGAGGGCCATCTCGTAACCGGCCTGAGCCATTTTCAGCCTGGCCGTGGATTCATCGAATTCCTGGTTGGAGATGGAGCGCTTCTCGTATAGATCCCGCATGCGTTTGTGTGTAGCTTGCGCGAGTTCCAGTCCCGCTTTCGCGGACGCGATGGCGTTCTCGATCTCGGGCATCGCGCTCGCCGCCTCGTCGCGGGCGGCCCCGGCCTGCCGGTAGGAGGCCTCCAGGTCACGCGCGTCCAGAATGACCAACGTCTGGCCCTGCCGCACACGGTCGCCCAGGTGAACGCGAACCTCGCGAACGTAGCCCATCACCTTGCTCGAGACCACGGTGGCGGTACGCGCGCGGACCGTGCCGGTCGCCTCCCACGTGTTCGGCCATTCGGAGGGAGCGAGGGTGAGGCTCCGCACCCCAACGGGCGCGCCGGCCGGAGCGGGTTCGGTAGCGACATTGGACGAGCCGCAGCCCGTCAGAGCCAAGGACGCGACAGCCGGAAGAAGGAATCTCGTTATCAACTGCAAATCACGCCTCAATTCAGCACCTCCGAATTCTCTGTGAGCGAGCCCGTAGCCAGCGCAAGTCCCACGGCGGCCATGCGCTGGTCGTAGATCGCGGCCAAGCGGCGGTTGCGAGCTTCGAGGAGCGCCGTCTCCGTCCGCAGCAGATCGGTCACGTTGCTCAACCCGGCGTCGTAGCGGTTCTTGGTAATACGCAGGCTCTCTTCGGCCATCGATACCGCGGCCTCGGCCACGTCGATGCGCTGCGTCGCGGCGCGCAGGTTTGCCCACGCCTGCCGCACCTGCAGCCGCACCTGGCCGTCGGCGGTCGCAGCCAGGGCCCGGGCCCGCTGGAGCCCGTAGGCAGCCTCCTCAGACCGCGCCTTGTCCGCGCCGCCATTGAAGAGATTCCAGCGCAGGGAACCCGACACAAGCCAGCTCGCGCCGCCTCGGCTGAATACGCGCTGCCGGTCCGCTTCGAAGCCCCCATGGAAGAAAACCTGGGGCAGGAACGCTGACCGGCTCGCCGCGACCTGCGTCTCCGCCAGATTCGCCGCCAGCCGCGCTTGCCGTAGTTCGGGCCGCGATCCGGACGCGTCCTTCTCGGACTCCTCCAGGCCGTCCCGGAGCTGCGGCGCGGCGGTGAGCGGCGTCGTGAGCGTGTGCGGCTGCGAAAGCGGCAGGCCCAGCGCTTCGTTCAGCGCGGCGAACGCAACTTCCAGATCTGCCGCCCGCGTGATCTGTTGTTCACTCGCCGCCGCCAGATGAACGCGAATCGAGAGCACGTCGGCATCGGTTGCCATTCCGGCGGCGCGGACAGACTCGGCGCGGCTCAAGTCGGCCTCGGCGGAGCGGACAGCCTCTGCCGCCACTTTCACAGCCGCCTCTGCCAGCACGGCGCCGTCGTAGGCGCGCGCCACTGAGGCAACCGCGTTCATCCGCACGCGGCGTTCATCCTCCGCGCTGATGTTGCGGCCAAGCTCCGCGGAGCGTATGCCGTTCCTGGTCTGGCCCGCGTCGTACACTACCTCGTCCACCGTTACCTGCGACTGGAAGTTGTTCAGAGCATCGGGGCGATTCAGCGGCCCCAGAGCGAAGTTCTCCATCTTGAACTGGTGCTGGGTGAGCAGGGAGCTGAAGACCACCACCGGATTATCGCTGCGTAGGAACGATTCCGCGTAGGAAACCTTCGGCAGGTATCCGCCTCGGGCCTCCGCAATGCGCGCGCCGGCAGCCTGGACACCGCTCTGCGAGGCCGTAATCGACGGATGCTTCTCGAGAGCCAGCTTTACGGCGTCCTTGAGTGCAAGCGGCTCCTGCGCCGCGAGCGGCACGGCCAATGCCAACAGAATAAGCGTCTTCATGCGATTCAGAGCCTTAGATGCAGGATGTCCCCGAGGGTGACAGCCTCCCCGGACACCCGGTCGAGAGAACAGCCTCGAGTGGCCGCCGACTTCACCGTCGCGGTCGCTGCCGCCTCGGCCATCGGCAGCAAGCGAACGATGGGGAATGGGGCGAAGGGAGGCGTGGACCCGGAGCCGGGAACTGGTTCCGATGGGTGTTCAATTTTGGGATTAGGTTCGTTTTGCACGGCTCTGGTTTGGGCAGGCCACCGCTCCGGGAGATGACAGCGGGCAGCGTGTGGCGGGGTTTTGCGGCGGCTGAGAGAGTGAGCGCGCGAGGCGGCCGCGATTCAGGGTACGTTCTTCGCTGCCCAATGGCCGGAAGAGGGGGGCATGTGGGGTTGGAAATGCGTCCCGTTATTCCCGCACCCGCCCAGTGGAGCCGCACCGTCCTACATGCCGGGGATAATAGATCATGGCGACTGCTAGCACTCACAATCGCCAAGAACTTGTTCGCCGTGGGGAAAAGCTCGAATACTTCACCATCGCCTACAACAGCGCCGAAGGTCTGGTGTCCATCGTCGCCGGGTTGATCGCCGGGTCCGTCTCACTCGTCGGTTTTGGACTGGATAGCGCCATCGAAGTCGCTTCCAGTGCGGTTTTGCTCTGGCGGCTCCGCCACGATTTTGACCATTCCCGCCGTGAACGGGTTGAACGGATCACGTTGCGAATCGTGGGCGGGTGCTTCGTTGCGCTGGCGTTGTACATCGCTTACGAATCTGGCTCCACCCTGATGGGCCACGAAATCCCGGAACACAGCATCCCCGGCATCATCGTCGCCGCAGTCTCGTTGGTGGTAATGCCGCTGTTGGCCAGAGCCAAACGTCGGATTGCTGCCGGAATCGGAAGCGGAGCTATGCGCGCCGATTCCAGACAAGCCGATTTTTGCACCTACCTGTGTGCGATTCTGTTGTGCGGCTTGCTGTTGAATGCGCTGTTCGGCTGGTGGTGGGCTGATCCAGTGGCGGGGCTGGTGATGGTCCCGATCATTGCGAGAGAAGGCTTGGAGTCGCTGAAAGGCAAGTCATGTGGTTGCGGGGATGCTTGCCATTGAAAGCAATCACTCACTGAGCAACGTGACGAAGACCGCTTGTGCGGATGCCAATTACCGCCCCAGGTCTTCTGCATTCGGTTCTCGAAACCGGGCGGGTACGAGGGTAGAACGCGGCCGGCGAGCAAGAGGCAGCGGATTCGCGGAGGCGGTTGAGAATTGGGAGATATTTTGCGGCAGCCACTGCGAATGAAAAAGGTCGCATCGGCCAGGCGGCGGAGTGCGGGCAAGGAGCGCGGGAGGTCCGCCGACCCATGCAACCGCACGTGAACAAAACCGGGGAGGAAAGGGGAGAACGCGGGAGCGATCGAAACGCAGTAGCGGAGGGAGAGTCAGGGAATCGCCACCGCTCCGAGAGACGAGCGCGGGCAGCGTGTGGCGGGGTCACGCGCCGGCTGAGAAAGTGAGCGTGCGCGGCGGCCGCGGACGAAGCAGACAGCAGAGGATGGCAGCGCGGAAGGTGCGATTCAGGGTATTCTCTTCCTGCGGAATGATGGGAAGACGCGCTGATGCGGGGTTGGAAAATGCGTCTGTCCCATTATGTCCACTCCGCGCGCATCTGGCCCAACTACTGGGCCAGCCGGAGGAGAACCTTACGCAGGGTCGCATGAGCTATCAGCTCAGACGCCTCCGGCTCCACGGATTGATCCAGCGCCTCCCGAAAACTCATCGTTATCGGCTCACCGACTTTGGTCTCCGCACGGCTATGTTCTGCACGCGCTCCTACGCCAGGATCTTCCGGCACGGATTCGGTCTGGTGCTGCCAGCCGCCTGTCCGGTTCCCGGCTAGTTACGCCGCAGCTTTGACAAGGTTGAGCAAGAGATCAACGCTTGGGTAGAGCAGGCTAAAATGGTCGCGTGAAACTTGACTCAACTACAACAAGTTTCTTGGCTCAAGGAGTCTAGACATCCCAAGGATTTGACTCGTTCGTCCCGTAGTCGAGCTTCCTCATAGCGCCAGAAACCACGGTTCGCTCGATCCGGCCGTCATCGGCTAGAGAACTCAATGCCGAAAACACGATACTGTTCCGGTCCACCTCGAAGAATTTGCGTAACGCGGCGCGTGTGTCGCTTCTTCCAAATCCGTCAGTGCCGAGCGCCAAATAGCGTCCAGGGATCCAGGGCGCTATCAGGTCCGCCACCACCCGCACGTAGTCGCTCGCGGCAACAATCGGCCCCGTGATGTCTCCGAGACAGTGCTCGAGCCAGGAGACTCTCTGCTCCGAATCGGGATGCAGGCGATTCCAACGCTGCGCACCCATGGCATCGCGCCGGAGCTCGGTAAAGCTGGTCACGCTCCACACGTCGGCGCCGACCCTAAACTCACTTTCGAGCAGCTCGGCTGCCGCAAGTACTTCACGCAGGATTGCGCCCGAGCCCAACAGAGTGATCCGCGGATTTGCCGCCGCTCTTTGCGAGGGTGGAAGTTTTGCCCCTCGGAAAAGATACATTCCTCGGAGGATGCCTTCCTCCGCACCGGCCGGCATCGGCGGGTGCGTGTAGTTCTCATTCATGACCGTGACGTAATAGAAAACGTCCTCCTGCCGGTGGAGCATCGCTTCCATTCCCGCGTCGAGAATGATTGCTAACTCATAAGCGAAACACGGATCGTATGCGCGACAAGTAGGCACGGTGGAAGCGATCAAGTGACTTGTCCCATCCTGATGTTGCAGGCCCTCCCCTGCGAGTGTCGTGCGCCCGGAGGTCGCTCCCATGAGAAACCCGCGAGCTCTGGAATCGGCGGCTGCCCAGATGAGATCTCCCACGCGCTGGAATCCAAAAATGGAATAGTAGGTATAAAATGGCAGCGTAGGGAGTGCGTGATTGCAATAAGAAGTTGCCGCCGCGATCCATGAAGACAGAGCGCCTGCTTCCGTAATGCCTTCCTCCAGAATCTGACCGTCCCGTGCTTCTTTATAGTGCAGGAGGTCGGCCTGATCCTCGGGTTCGAATAACTGCCCGGCCGGCGAATAGATCCCGTACTGCCGGAAGAGGGATTGCATTCCGAAGGTGCGGGCTTCGTCCGCGACGATCGGCACGATGCGCGGCCCCAGCTCGGCGCTCTTGAGAAGACTGGAAAGCATCTTGACAAATGCGACGGTCGTCGACATCTCGCGGCTTTCGGATTCGAAAGCCCAGTTGGCGAACTCGCGCGCGCTGGATGGCCGGAGACGCGGCGCTTTCGCTACGCGGCTTGGAATATAACCGCCCAGAGCGCGCCGCCGTTCGTGGAGGTACCGCATGAGCGGAGTGTCCCCGGCCGGCTTATAGAAAGAAGCCTGCACGGCCTGTTCGTCCAGCAGCGGCAAGCGAAAGCGATCACGGAAGTATAACAGTGCCTCGCTATCGAGTTTCTTGTGCTGGTGCGCGGACATCCGGCCTTCCGCCCATTGACCCAAACCGAACCCTTTCTTCGTCTGGGCGAGGACGACCGTGGGTTTGCCTTTGTGCTGCGCCGCGGCGAGGAACGCCGCGTAGATCTTAACCAGATCGTGGCCGCCGCGCGTGAGATCGCCGATCTGTTCATCGCTGAGATGCGAGATGAGCCGCCGCAACTCGGGGCTCTTGTTGAAAAACCGCTCACGGTTAAATTCGGCTCCCTTGGCTGCGTAGGTTTGGAGTTCGCCGTCCACGGTCTCGTCCAACCTCTTCAAGATCGCGTGTTCCTGGTCACGCTCGAAGAGATCGTCCCAATCGCTGCCCCACAGCAACTTAATCACGTTCCAATCGGAACCGACGAAGACACGCTCCAGCTCCTGAATGATCGATCCGTTGCCGCGCACGGGACCGTCCAACCGCTGGAGGTTACAATTGACCACAAAAATCAGATTGTCCAGATTCTCACGCCCGGCCAGCGAGAGCGCGGCCAGTGATTCTGGTTCATCCATCTCGCCGTCACCTACGAAGGCCCACACTCTGCGGCCGCCAGGTTCTGCCAGGCCGCGGTGCTCCAGATAGCGCATGAAGCGCGCCTGGTAGATCGCCGTGATTGCCCCGATGCCCATCGAGCCGGTTGGAAACTGCCAAAAACTGGGCATCAGCCAGGGATGCGGGTAGGATGGGAGCCCCTTCCCGCTGCATTCCTGGCGATAATGCGCCATGTTCTCTTCGCTCAACCGGCCTTCCAGGAATGCCCGGGCGTAGATTCCGGGCGCCGAGTGGGGCTGGAAGAAGACCAGATCGGCATGCTGCTCGCCTCCGCGAAAAAAATGATTGAAACCTACTTCAAAGAGATCAGCCGCGGACGCGTAGCTGGCTAGGTGGCCCCCCAGTTCCGCGCTCTGCCTGTTCGCGCGGACCACCATCGCGACGGAGTTCCACCGCACCAGCGAGCTGATTTCTCTCTCCAGTTTCAAATCGCCCGGAAAACGTGGCTCTTCGCGCCGCGGGATCGTGTTGCAGTACGGCGTATTAAGCGATTTCGGGACGCGAACGCCGCGCGTTTGAGAGTGCTGGATCAGCTGTTCGAGAACCTGCTGGCATCCCCGAGGTCCATGAACCGTGAGAATGGAGTCGAGCGCCTCGATCCATTCTTGCATCTCGAGCGGATCGAGATCCCCGGCTTCGACTGCGCGACGAGCGTGGTCCGATAGTTCACTTGTCATGATAGGCGTGCCCATCACGCCGATAATAGGAAACGTGCCACAGCAGAGGATTGCGTTGTATTGTTCGAAGATGGATTAATACAGCATGATATACTGCTAACATCGATCAATGAAGAAGATTCTGCGTTATGAACGCGATTCTACCGATTGGAGCATCCTCGCGATCCTTCAGGAGAACGCGCGGATATCGAACGTGGAATTGGCAAGCAGGGTTCATCTCTCGCCCTCCCCATGCCTCGCTCGCGTGAAGGCTCTGGAAGAGTCTGGAATCGTCCGCCGGTACGTGGCCCTGCTTGACCCGGATGCAATCGGCCTTGGTATCAGTGTTTTTGTGCAGGTGAGACTAGAGCGCCAGAGAGAAGCGGCGCTCATCGCATTCGAGAAGGCTGTGGCAAGCCGTTCAGAGGTGATGGAGTGTTATCTGATGACGGGCACGTCGGACTATCTGCTGAGAGTGGTCGTGCCGGATCTGGAAGGGTTTCAGCAATTCGTCGTTGGTTTTCTCTCGCGGGTTCCCGGAGTGGGAAACATTCAGTCCAGCGTTGCCTTGAAGGCCGTAAAATACAAGACGGCGCTGCCCTTGCCTGCCGCAACCAGTATTCAGACAATATAGTTACGAGACATAATGTCGGCACAGCTTGCGATCCGCATCTTGGCGCGTGAACTTCCATTCTATGCCTCGCCTTTCGGCGTTCCGCTGCTGCTGCCACTGCTGTACTTCCGTCTGCAATCGCTCCGCGCTGCCGATACGTTGTCCAGTGTGGACTGCACCCCGTCGGTGAGACAAGGTAAATAGTGACAGGTTACCGTTCGCGTCTGTGCCGTTATCTCCGTCATCTTCTCTGCAGCCTCCCCGACAGAGCCGGGGAGCCTCCCTTGCTGGGCTAGCCTCGCAGGCCTGCCGCGGCCGCCTTGTCCAGGAATATGGTGGCGTTCGGGTGCCAGCGCAGGGCCGAGGCCGGACACTGTTCCGTGATCGGACCCTCCACTACTGCGGCGATGGCGGCGCTTTTTCGTTCACCGTTCACGAACGCCATCGCCCTCGGCACCCGCAGGCAGAACGGCACGGTGAGCGTTAATGCAGCGCGCGGAACCTCGGCGAGGCTCGCGAAGGCTCCGTCGTGGATCTGTTGCAGCCGGCAGGGCTCGTCGAGCGGTACCTGGCGCACGTCCCGAGGTTCCTTGAAATCACAGACTGGCGGATTGATGAAGGCCAGGTGAGCGTTCTCGCCGATGCCCAGAATAGCCAGACCTGGCGGCTCTTCGCGCAACAGGGCGGCGTAGCGCGCACATTCCGCCTCCAGGTCCGGCGCCTCGCCCCTCAACCCGTGAAAAACGCCGATCGGGATGTGGTCCATCAGTCGCTCTTGCAGGAACCGGCGGAATGAGGCGGGGTGGTCGGCGGACATCCCGGCGTATTCGTCCAAATGAAAGGCCGTGACGCGCTGCCAGTCGAGACCTGGTTGTCTGATCAAGGCGGCGAGGAACTGTTCTTGGGAAACGGCGGAGGCGAAGATGACCCCGGCCCGGCCATCTCGCGCGATCAGTCCGCGAATTGCGTCGGCTGCGATGGCCGCGCCCGCTATGCCGGCTTGTTCGCGGTCCTGGTAGATACACACCTGCAGTTGCTTGCGGGACAGAAAAGTGTCGTTCATCTCTGATTCTCGTTCCTGGGCGAATTTGTGCGGCTCGGCGGCAGGCGCTGCGAGGTCCGGGAAGGATTATGAGCCGTCCATACGCTGCGAAACGGGGATGCACGACCCGGACGCGGGCACCTGTCGATCCGGATGAAGGTACCCCAAATAACTTCTTTGTGTCAAGCCACAACAACTAGCAGAGTCCTTCCAGACACTTGCGGGCAGTCGCAATGTCCACGCCGGGGACCCATGAGGGCAGCGCGCCTTCCGGGTTGTTCTGATAGACTGTGAGCCTGCATAGGGCCGATGTATGCTCCAGGGACCGCCGGAAAGCGGCAGATCTTCGCCCGCGAACACAGTCGAGTCGCATCGGACCCTTTTGGAACGAGTGAAGGCCAGTCCGGGCCTCAGCCATTCGCCCCGGCTTCGACAGTTGTTCGAGTATCTTTGCGAAAAAAGCTCCGGCGATCCCGGAGTTCCTCCCACTGAGGAGCAAATCGGTGTCGACGTATTTGGACGCCGCCGGGGCTATGATACGGGCACCGATACCATCGTCCGGGTGCAGGTGTCCCAACTTCGCAAGAAACTCGAACACTATTTCCTCTCGGAAGGCACGGCGGAACCGATTGTCATCGATCTGCCAAAACGTTCGTACGCCCCGGTCTTTCGGCCCCGCGAGGGGTTTCTGTCACGCAAGGAAACCAGGGAACCGATCGAAAAGCCGCTGCGATGGAAGGCCGTCAGTCTTTGTCTGGGCCTACTTTTGGCCATCTGTGGGGCTTCCGTCGGCTGGTTTGCGCTGGAGAACAGCAGGCTGCGCGACCGCCTGCCCGCAAAGCCCAGCCGCACCGCATTTCGGGATCATTTCTGGTCGCAGATGTTCCGGAGCGATCGCCAGACCCAGGTCGTGGCGTCCGATGGAATCGCTATGATTCTCGGCGATTTCCTACACCGTCCCTTGACGCTTTCGGAGTACATCGGGAGCGGCTACCCTGCCGGTTTCATCAACTCACAGATTCGGGATCCCGCCGTGCGCGTGGTGTTGAACGACATCGCGAGCAACTACCTGACGAACATGTCGGACTTGCGGGTTGCCAGCCAGCTCTCCCTGATCGCGGCGGGCGCGGGCGGACATTTGAACATCGTTTTCGCGCGTGATTTCCGGTATCAGCCCCAGAATCACGATAACCTTATCATTCTCAGCCATCGAAAAGCCAATCCGTGGGCGGCCCTTTTTGAGGAGCGAATGGACTTTCGGTATGAATTCGACGCTAAGGGATACCAGGCTGCCATCGTCAATCTGGCTCCGAAACCCGGTGAAGAGGCGCGATACCCCGTAGAATGGGGCGTTCAGACCTATGCACTTATAGCTCATCTGCGGAAGCCGGTGGGAGAAGGAACGGTCCTGCTGCTCGAAGGCGCCGATATCGGGGCGGTGGAGGCGGGTTGCGACCTCCTGACTGACGAGACCCGGATCAAGAGCCTTTACGACAGGCTGAAGATCCGCCCGAACGGCCCGGTTCCCGACTTCGAGATCCTGCTTCGGGCCAAACTGCTGCGCGGTTCCGTGCGGGACTACGAGATGGTGGCGCACCGGGTCCTTCCCCGATAGCCCCTGCCCAATTCGCGTCAGACACTCCAAAGTCCCAGATTCTAAAGACCCTCAATCGTTCGATTCTCGTAAATTGGATGTGATTCTCCAATAATTCACTGGCGTGGTCGCAGGAAGAGACGTAGCGTTAGCTGACCATATGCTAAGACGTACCCTCTTTGAAACGCTGTTTGCCGGCGCCGCGGTTTCGTTGCGCGGCCGGGCCGCAGAAGCGCCATCCTCCAGTCCTGTAACTCGGCGCATTGACGAGATGACCAGCCGCGAGGTGGAGCTCTACATCAAAGAGGGTGGCGACTTGGTCTTTGTCCCCTTCGGGCCGGTGAGCGGCCATGGCGCGCTCATTCCCATGGGCATGCATGCCCACTGGGCCACCGCGCTCAGCGTGCTGCTCGCCGAAAAAGCCAACGGCCTGGTCTTTCCTACCACATTCGCTTGCTTCGCCGGCGCCACGCGCACGTTCCGGGGAACCGTTTCGTTTCCGGTCCACGAGCAGGTCTCGGTCCTGAAGAGAATCGCGAGCACGCTGCACGCCGCCGGATTCAAACGCACGGTGCTGGTTGCGGGAACCAACCCGGAAGATACCGGCGGGATCATCGCCGCCCGGGCCTTGTTCGACGAAACCGAGACGCCCTACTGGTATCTGCAAGGCTCCCGCATCCTCGACACCCCGGAAATCAAGGCGATGTACGCGGGTTATCCAGGCAATTTCGGGGAGACCCTCGTGGAACTCGCCAGCCTGCGGATTCTCGGGCGCGAGCGTCCCATCCCGCTGGAGAAGTGGTCGGGAGAAATCAAGCCGGGGGATGGAAACGATCAACCCCAGGAACTCGCGGAAGACATCAAGCAAGCCAGAAGATTCGGGGCGGTCGGCTGGCGTTACTTCGAGGAAAAGAACCACGGAAATCACGGCACAGCGGGAATCATGTTCAAGGGAAGGTCCGACATTGACATGACGGTCGAGATCCTGAACAAGTGCGCCGAGCTAGTAGTACCGGCTCTCGGCAACTACGCACACTACCGGAAATGGTTGTCGGAACACCCGATGGAATACATCAACGCCACCGATCGCCTTGAGGAAAAGTAGGATCCGGCCTGCATCTGGCCGGGAAAGGACTCCACAGTGACCAGACGCGAACTGGTTGCCTTGACCGCTGCAGGCACGCTCGCCCGGCGTCTGCCGGCCATCCAGCTCGGCGGCCCGTCAGTGCGCTACCGGGATTACTCGCGTTGCCTTCCGGACTATCTGAGCCTGCAGGCGGAGCACGCCTACCGGCTCCGCAACAGCGAGATCGCCAGACTGACCACGGCGACGGCGATTCGCGAGCGGCAGCAATGGGTGACCCGGACCTTTTGGAAGCTGGTGGGTGGCATGCCCGAGCGCACGCCGCTGAACGCGCGTACCGTAGGCTCGCTCGAGCGCGAAGGATACCGCCTGGAGAAAGTGGTGTACGAAAGCCAGCCAGGCCTTTACATATCTGCGAACCTCTACATACCCGCTGCGGGCCGCCCGCCCTTCCCTGGCGTGTTGGTCCAGATGGGCCACAGTCCCGACGGCAAGGCCGGCTACCAGCGCATCTGCCAGTGGCTGGCGCGCTTCGGCTACCTGGTGCTGGGATTCGACCCCATGGGACAGGGCGAGCGGACCTATTATCCTGGCTCCAAGCCCTACCGCAGCCGCCTGAGCGCGGATGAAGAGCATACGCGCCCCGGCAGGCAGATGCTGCTTAAAGGCGATACCAGCACGCGCCTTCAGACCTGGGATTCGGTGCGAAGCCTCGACTACCTGGCTGCGCATCCCCTGGTGGACCCCAAACGGCTGGCCTCCACCGGCCAATCGGGCGGCGGCACCAACACCATGCTGCTGGCAGCGGTCGACGGCCGCCTCGCCGCGGCGGCCGTTTCCTGCGGCAACACCGAGAATGTCGCCTGCGCCGGTTTCAACCCGCCGGGCTCGACCGACGATGGGGAGCAGAACCTCATCGCCTCGGGTCCCGCCGGGTTCGATCGCTGGGATCTGCTGTACCCGATTGCGCCCAAACCTCTGCTGGTGCTGGCGAGCGATCACGACTTCTTCGGCACCTATTCTCCCAACTACATCTCCAGCGGAGCCGAGGAGTTCGGGAAACTCAGGCAAGTCTACGAGAGGCTCGGATACGCCGATCGCATCGCCTGGTTTGGGACCCCCCTTCCGCACGGTCTGGCTTACGATATGCGGCTCCAGATCTACAACTGGCTCGGCCGCTGGCTGAAAGGCGAGACCAAGACCATCGAAGAGGAGCCTGACACCGCGGTCGAGTCGGAATCGACGATCTTCGTCGCCGGCAGCGGCAGCGTGGTGCAGTCCTTCCACAGCGAGACGCCCTTTTCGATGAACCGGAAGCGAAGTGTCGCAAAGAGCGCGGCGCCGCTCGACCGCTTGCTCGCCTTGGACCGACCTCCGAAGACGCCCGCCGTCACGCTCTCGCGAGCGTCTTACCGCACCGCACGGATCGAGGCGGTCGAGTTTGCGGCCGCCCCCGGCGTTTGGGTACCGGCCTGGTTGTTCCTGCCGAGGCAGACCGACGCTTCCAGACCCGTCGTGGTAGTGCTGGAGCCCGCCGGCCGAACCGCCTGGCACGAGGGAGAGCTTTGCGAGCGCCTGGCTGCGCGGGGCTGCGTTGTCTGTGCTCCCGACCTGCGGGGCACCGGCGACCTTACCCCGGAGTTCGCCCGCCACGCCGCACGCCATGCCGGGGAGCACGCCAACGAAGAGAGCTGGGCCTGGTCCTCGCTGATTCTGGGCAAGCCTTTGGCCGGTCAGAGGGTGACCGACCTACTCGCCGTCGTCCAGGGTCTGCGCGCGCGGCAGGATCTGAGCGGGAGACGGTTGATTGTGGCTGCGCGCGGAGCGCCCGCGGTCCCGGCCCTGTTTACGGCCGCCCTCGAACCGGCTGTGGATGGGCTGTATCTGGCCGGAGGGCTGGTTTCCTTCCACAACCTTGTGGAGACCGAGGACTACGACCACCCCTTCGGCAACTTCGTGCCCGACATACTGTTGCATACCGACTTGCCCGAACTGGCCGGGACGATTGCGCCCCGCCCCGTTGTATTGGCGGGCGCGGTGGACGGCGCGGGTCGAAAATTGGCGCCGGAAGAGGTCCGCAAGGAGTACGCCAGCGCTAAGAACATCGTATTCCTTCCGGATGCGCTGTGGGACACGGAAAGCATCCTGCGGGCGTGACCCACGGGGAAGGAAGCTATTTGGAGGACTTGATCGTATCGCGGTGAAAAAGGGGTTATATGAATAACATACGAGTGTTCATCTTGGCCGTGTGTGCGGCGTCATGCCTTATGGGCGCCGACCCCACGGGAGGCATCAGCGGCATGATCTCCGACCCGAGCGGTGCGCGGGTGCCTGGAGCAAAGCTAAGCGTCATCGCTCCTGCGACCGGGTTGACCCGCGATGCTGTCAGCGCCTCGGATGGAGGGTATCTCTTTGCGCTGCTGCCATCGGGCGAGTATACGCTGACCGTTCAAGCCAACGGGTTCCAGACGTATGAGCAGCGCGGCATCACGGTCGCCGCGAACGTAACGGCCAGCGTGCCGGTCGCGCTGGCGGTCGGCGCCGTTTCGGATCGCGTTACCGTCGAAGCGAACGCCGACCTGGTGGACACCGCATCGGGAACTCTGCGCCAGACCATCGACGAGAGCAAGATCATGGATCTGCCGCTTCCCGCCCGGAATGCCGCTACCCTGATCCTGCTCACGGCCGGCACTGCCGACCTCAGCGCCGGCAACGCCCGGGGGGCGGGCGACACGACCTTGACGTTCCGGTACCCGGGTGCGCAGTCGGTCACCTCGAGCGGCTCCCGCGCCGACGGCGTCAATTACCAACTGGACGGTGGAAGCAACCGCGACCCGTATCTCAACGTAAACAACCCGTTCCCGAACCCGGACGCGCTGCAGGAGTTCAGCGTCCAGACCAACAACTTCAGCGCTGAGCACGGAAGCGCCACGGGCGCCATCGTCAATATCGTGACTAAGTCGGGAACCAACGAATTCCACGGCTCTGCTTTCGAGTACCTCCGCAATGGCAACTTGAACGCCCGGAACTTCTATTTGGCGAACCACGACATTCTCAAGCGGAATCAGTTCGGCGGAACTTTGGGTGGCCCGATAGCGAAGAACAAGCTGTTCTTCTTCGGCAGCTACCAAAAGACTGTCGTACGGAACATCGGTGGCAGCAGCACGGCCGTGGTTCCCACGCCCGCGGAGCGCCAAGGCGACTTCTCCGGTTTTCCGAAAACGATCATCGACCCGACTACCGGGCTGCCTTTCGCCGGCAACCAGATTCCGCAAAACCGATACAACCCGGTCAGCCTGAAGCTTCTACCCATGCTCCCCGTTCCCGGCAGCACCGACGGGCGTATCTACTTCCAGAAGCCGGACAACGAGGCTGAGAACCAGTTGCTGGGGCGCGTGGACTACCAGACCAACAAATCCCGTCTCTACGGGCGGTATTTCTACTCACGCTACAACATCGACCCGGTGATGGGCAGTTCCGCGGACCTTGTCAAATCGACAATCGGGTATCTGTACTTCAACCAGGGCTTTTCGATCAACCATATCTACACCGCCAGCCCGACCGTGATGAACAGCCTCCAGGTGTCGTACAACCGCAACGACACCGATCTCCTGAGCGGCGCTCCTTTCACCTTGACGGATCAGGGTGTGAAGGTGGCGGTGCCGCCTGGTGTTAAAGAAATCAGGCTGTCGGTTTCGGGGTACTTCAGTATCAACTCGAGCCGCCCCGCTCCCGTCGAGCGGCGTAGCACTCAGATCAGCGATACGTTTTACATGATGCGGGGCCGCAACCAGATCTACTTTGGCGGCGAGATGATGCGGATGCAAGCCTACGACGGCAATCCCTACCGGGAGGTGGGCTTCTTCACGTTCCGAAGCAAGAATACCCTCGGCACCACCAACGCCATGGGCGATTTCATGCTGGGTAGTCTCGACCAGCTCATGCAGGGAGGCGGAGAGTTTGGTACGCGGGCATATTGGTCGCGCAGCCTCTTCCTTCAAGATAACGTCCGCGTTCACCCAAATCTGACCTTGAATCTGGGCGTGCGCTGGGATCCCTACACCCCGCCCATGGAGATCGCTCAAAAGAACTCCTGCTGGGCGCCCGGCCAACAGTCCAAGCGCTATCCCAACGCCCCGACCGGCTACATCTACGCCGGTGATGCGGGCTGTCCGGACGGCGGCAGCGATCCGCATTGGGCCCAATTCGCCCCACGGTTCGGCTTTGCCTACAACGTGGGCGGCACGGGCAAGACCACGGTTCGTGGCGGCATCGGCCTCTCTTACCAGCCGCCGTTCCTGGAAGCGTTCAACCAGATGAACGCGACGGCTCCCTATAGCCCACAAATCAACCTGGTCAGATCGCAGCACCAAGGCATGACGTTCGATGACCCCTACGGCAGCACGGGAGTCGCCAATCCGTTCCCGGCCGCCTACGGGCCCAAGACGCCCGGACCTGAGGCGGTGTTCTTACTGCCGGTAGTGGCGGTTTCGTACGCCAAAGGCTGGAGCCCGTCCCAAGTCTGGACCTGGAATCTGACCATCGAGCGCCAGCTTGCCAAAGATGTACTGTTCCGGTTGGGCTATGTAGGCTCGAAGGGTTCGCATCTGTCCTTTAACACCGACATGAACCCCGGCGTGAACGACGAAAGGCCCAATCCCGCCTTCGACATGGTGACACAGGACAATTCGGGGGCCAACTCGAATTACAACGCCCTGCAGCTTTCGATCGAGAAGCGCCTTTCGAAGGGCTTTTCCCTTGGCGCCAACTACACGTGGGCCAAGAGCATGGATTGGGTCTCCACCCTATCCGATCTGGACACGCTGCAGGTGATCAATCCGTTCAATTACAGGGCGTACATCGCGGTGTCGGACTTCGACCTCCCCCACCGCTTCACGCTGAACTACTCGTGGCGGATGCCCTCACCCGGGTCGAAGGCGCTGCGCCACGTTCTAGGCGGTTGGCAAACCACCGGGATCTGGATCTGGCAGTCGGGCTTCCCCCTGACAGTCACCTCGGATCAGGACAACTCGGGCACCCTGATCGGCAACGACACGGCGGACCTGTTGTCGAAGCCGCACCAGACCTCCGGCTCGCTCGCATCCAGGCTCGACAAGTGGTTCACGACGGAAGCCTTCACCTACAACGCTCCGGGCACTTTCGGAACAGCGGGCCGCAACATCCTGCGCGGGCCGGGGTCCTTTAACATCGACTTTTCGGCAATCAAGAACTTCTCCATTACCGAACGGTTGAAGTTGCAGTACCGGCTCGATATGCTCAACGCGCTGAACCACACGCATTTCAACAACCCCGATACGAGCGTTTCCTCGGACAGTTTCGGCATGATCACGGGCGCGTACGGCCCGCGCGTCATGCAGATGGCGCTCAGGCTGCAATTCTGAGTTGCGGAGCCGCGGTGAGCGGGGCCAGCCTGGCGCCGCTCCGCCGCATGTCCATAAGAGGAACTCGAGGGTGGCGGGGCTCCTGATGACGCGAAGCCGTTGATCTCGCACAATCCCCGATGTCCGGATTCTCCAGTATCGTTTTCGGAGTCTCCCGACTTTGCGACTTGGATCATCGCGCCGAGGACAGCACAACAACTGTGGCCTTGCCGTGCTGAGGGACGCGCATTCGTATGGTGTCACCGTCCCGGGTCACCTCCAGCGCGGCGGTCGTACCCAGATCGATCGAGGATGCGTACACGTGTTTCATGCCGGCGGCATCCGGCAGCCGGCAGACTACCTCGAGGTTGCGGTCGAAACCCTCCGCCTTACGCAGGTAGCGCCAGGTGGAGACCATAGTAATCATCACGCTGCCATCCCGTAAGCGGAAAATGTTGCCGTCCACGTTCTTGGGCAGCTCCAGCGCCTGCGGGTGGAAGATCCACTTCTTCCCCGCCAGGCGCTGCACGAACGGCTGGTAACGTCTTGCCAGCGCCGCGATCTTTGCGATCTGGTCAAGCGGCAGCGGCTCGCCTTTCTTATCCACAGTGCCCGGATCTGCCGGCAGCGTCCCATAGCGGAGGCAATGCAGAAACATCAGCTCCGCATGCGTCCCTACGTTCTCGAAGATCATCACGTGGCGGCTCAGCCCGAGGTAGCTCTGCGCCGCAATCCAGCCGGGGCTGTCCTCCTCCGGCGCGTCCTCCATGGCCATGATGCCGTCGAGCCCCTGGCTGCTGACGATCGACACGGGCTTGTTGGCTGTAACGTACATTCCCCGGGCACGGAGCAATGGGTGGATGTGCTCCCTCATCATGCGTTGGTATATGAATTCCGGGTAGTACGCGGGCTTGTTGTTCACCATCGTGATGCCGTCATCGTGCGCGAAGTCAAAGAGGTAACTTCGGCCGAAAACGTCCCAGAAGAAACCCGCGGCGTCCGGATAGGCCTTGATCATTTCTTCTGCCTGGTGAACCATATGCTTGCCAAACGTCGAGCTAGGGTCGGCATTCATCAGCCAGCAGGCGTTTCGGTCCGGATAGCGCTCGGCGCGAAAGGCGCCGACCGGCTCTCCGGATTCATCCCGTGCAATGCTCTCCGGGAACGCCTTCTCCGCGTACCAGTGCTCCGCTTCCGTCACGTTGTAATAGAGGAACGTGCCAATGCCGAACTCTTTGGTCAATTTGGCGTGGGCCGCAATTTTTTCCCGGGTCAAGGTAGTCCCCCCAGTCGGGTGGGACTCACAAGTCCATGCCTGCGTACTCGGATCTGGAATCATCAGCCCGTACCATGGAAAGTGCCCGTGCAGTTCCTCCCAGCGTGCTCCGCGCTCCCGGCGCGCGGCATAGATCCGGCGCAGATCGTCCTGCTGGTAGGAGTCTTTCATCAGGTCGTAGCCCAGCACGAAGGAGCCGTCCCAACGTTCGAATCCAGGGTCCGGGTCAAAGTACCTTCTGTACTTTGAATAGACCCACCCGAGCGCCGGCCGCCAATCCGCCGGATGCATCGAAATCAGCAGGCCGGTTTCGATGTCCTTGTTGCCGCGTACGCCTAGGTACTCCGAGCTGACCTGCAGGTAAGGAAGCTCGCGCGATGGATAGCTTCGGGAATTCCAGTGGAAATCCGCGGCAGCTCCGGTATTGTTGAGAAAGCGAACGCGGACCGAAGGAACCTCAAATGGAGACGTGAAGCTGACAGACCGCTTGCTGTCGAATGAATAGAACACCAGTAGCGGAATCGTAGTGCGCCATCGCGCCTCCCCTACCGGCCCCGCGGTCGATTGTCCATATTCGATAGCAAATGGAGTATACGGCTGGACGTCGAAGGGCGCATCCGCAATGGGCGCCCATCCCTTGTAGTGGCCTAAGGGCAGCGGTGCGAACTGGATGACACGTATGTTCCGGTCCGGACCCCGGGTCTTTCGAATCCGGACGTCCCATCGGAGATGGTCCGCCTCCAGCCGGAACGTTTCCCGGACGACGAATTCGGCGCCCGGAAACAACTTCTCGAACGACAGGCTCACCGCGTCCGCGCCGCCCACGGCCTGGAGGTTCACAATCTTGGGGCGCTGTCCCAGGTCTGAGAACTCGGCCTCTCTCAGTTCGTCAATCAAGGTCAATCCGGCAATCCGATGCCCCAGGCGAAAACCCTTCGGCAGGTTGGCATCCCCCGCCAGCGTGGCGGCCCCGATGACCTGATTGCAGTAGTCTTCTTTGCTGATTTTATCCGCCAGGCGCTGGATCGTCCCGCTGGTCTTGCTGATGCCTATCTCCATGGATGCGTTCCCGGCAATCCACAGTTCGCCCTCTTCTCTCCAGTATGGCTGGCCTGCCGGTTGGGAGGCATAACAGGAGGCCGCGGCCAGCAACAGGAGAGTGATGCAGATTGTTGTCAGTCTCATAGTGAGGAATCTCAGGGGATCAATGCGCGATTCCGCGCTGGTGCATACGCCGATGCAATTCCGCCCGCGCCGTGGCAAGAACCTGTGCGCGGAACCGGTGGCGCCGGCAGGGTCCTCTTCTCCCGCTCGCCGCCCGGCCCCAGCCGGAACGGAATTCCCCGGAACCTCTGCCTACCGGTAAACTCGCCCATGAATTGCGGAACCGGTCGGGCGGGCCCGGCAAGATCTGCGGTCGGGGCCGTGAAGAACGGCGAACAATCGACCGCGGTGAACTTCGGCGAAGAATCTCCGGGCGGGGGTGCGGGGCCTGCGCCGGCACTCCCGGTCACATCTCCCAACATCAGCTTCAGGCTCGGAGCCGCCGCCCCCAGCGTCTGGAGGAAGCCCCGCTGCGTCAGGCCTTCGTGGTTGCTCATATTCTCCAGGCGGCGCCTCTCAGGATATGGCCCAGGGTTTGCGATACTCCTTCGTCAGCAGAGTGTTCGCTTCGGCATCACCGATGAAACGCTCTTGTTCGGCATTCCAGTGGAGCCTGCGGCCGGTCTTCTGTGCAATAACGCCGAGCAGCGGCGCACTCGTGGACCTGTGCGTGGTCTCAACGTCCGAATTCGGCTTCTGGCGCGACCGGACGCAGTCGAGAAAATTCTGCACGTGAGCATAATGCTGCAACGAGCGGCTGCCCGAAGCGACCTCCGCCAATGGGGTCGCTTTGCCCTTCGATCCCTGCGGCTCCGGCCACAAGGTGAAGCCTTCCCGGTTCACCAGAAGCGTGCCATCGGTTCCAAAGAATTCGATGCCATGGTTCGCTTCCCTGGTCCGCATGATCGTTCGTCAAGCGGCAATGGAACCTGAGGAGGAACTCCTTGCCGCTGGCCGCAGACGCGGGGTACTCGTAAGTGACATCAAACGTATCGGGCGTCTCCGTGTTGTCCTGCACCACGTACTTGCCGCCCGCGAAGCTGACGGTCCTTGGAGCTTCAACCCCCATCGCCCAATGTACGACATCGATCAGATGCACGCCCCAATCGGTGAGCATGCCATTCGAGTAATCCCAGAACCAGCGGAAGTTCTGAATGCACCGGTTCGGATTATATACATGATAGGGCGCCGGCCCAAGCCACAAATCCCAGTCGAGGGACTGCGGCGGATCGGTATCCGGGGGGTTGCCGAATCCGCTTACGGGTCGTCGCGACAACAGCCATGTCTCAACGCTCGTCACTCTGCCGATCTTGCCGCTCCGCAGCAGTTCCACCGCCTTCTGGAAGTGAGCGGCGGAGCGCTGCTGCGTTCCCACCTGCACCACCCGATCGTGTTTTTGCGCCGCCTGGACTATCGCCCTGCCCTCATGCAGGGTGTGGGATAAGGGCTTTTCTACAAAAACGTCCTTGCCGGCTTCGCATGCCATGATCGTCGGGATTGCGTGCCAGTGATCGGGAGTAGCGATCGCAACCGCGTCGATGTCCTTGAGGTCCAGAACCTGGCGGAAGTCCTTATAACCCCGCGCTTGCCCTGAAGTGAGTCCGACCGCCGCCTCCAGATGAGGCCCGTAGGGGTCGGCAATAGCCACAACATCGACTTGGCCGGTGCGCAGGAAGTACTGCAGATCGGCGGTGCCCATGCCGCCGACGCCAATGAAGCCCATCCGAATCCGGTCGTTGGCCCCGAGTATCCGGGCCAGAGGGGAGGTTGCCAGGCTCAAGGCCGTGACCTTCCGGGCGAAGTCCCTGCGGTTCATCTTCCGGTCATTCCTTTCGGTTCAAAGTAGAGAAGCTGAATAGGGAACGAGGCATCACGATGGCGCCCTCAGGACCTGCTAATGGTAGCTGGCACCGACGCGGGACGAGCGCTGCCGGACGGGAGTGCGGTGGGAATTCGGTCCAACTTGGCTAATAGAGCGGGGCCGGCGAGTAGCCGGCCCCGGCGCAAGCAGACCACGTCAGAAATCCAATCGAAGTGAGAATTGGATGATGCGCGGAGCATTCCTCTGCTGGCCCAGGTCAATCAACCCGGTGGTCAGGTCCGGATCCTGGTTGTTGGGGTGGTTCATCACGTTGAAGGCGTCCGCCGTCATGCGCAGCCGCCTGCTTTCGCCGAGCTGGAAGTTCTTGAATAGCGACAGATCCATATTCCAGCTCGAGGGACCCTGGATGAAGTTGCGCGGCATGGAGTTGTAGACGAGGTAGGGTATGTTCGCCGTCGAACCATCAGCCAGCGTCACCGGCCGGTTGTTGCTCCCGTCTGCATTCGGCGCAACCAGGGCAGGCTGATAGTTGGTCAGGCCGGTGCCGATCGAGTCGAAGTTGCCAGCGAAGTACAGCAATTCGCGGTGTCCCTGGTAGTCGATCACCTTTTGCTCGCTCCCGCTTAGCCGCGGGTCTCGAACCATCTGCCAGTTGGTGGCCCACCATTGGCTCGGGTCGGTGTTGCTGTTGGGAGTGAGCCACTGGCCGGTGTGAAGACCGCCCATGCCGGCGACCTGCCAACCCCCAATCATCTGGTTCATGACCCCGGAGGCACTCCGGCCCAGGGCTTTGCCTCGGCCGAACGGGAGGTCGTAGATGAAGTTCCAGTTGGTCTGGTGTTTCGGGACGCCAGCTACGTTGCTGTAAAGGAGCTTGAGGCGCTCGGCCAGGCTCACGGGATTGGTCACGCCGTTGGCAAGCATGTTGGCATCGGGAACGACCAGGCCCGGATTGGAGGAGTAGCCTTCGTTGGCATCCGAAGTGCTAAGGGAGCGCGAGAACACGTAGTACAACTGGAATTGCAGACCCTTGTGAGCGCGCCGCTCCAAGTTGACCTGAAACTGGTTAGTGTTGGCGTAGCCCACCGGTTGCCGTGAGTCCAGCGGTTGCCAGAATGGATTCACGCGCAAAGCGTCCGTGCTGGGGGCCTGTACCCCGTGCTGCTGCGCGTAATAATACTGGGGCTGGTTGCCGTTGAGCTCAACCGTCTGCATGAGCCTGCTGCCGTGGTTTCCGGTGTAGGTGACACGAAGGCTGGTCATGGCAGCGATCTCGCGCTCCGCCGTGAAGTTCCACTGCTGCACCCGCGCATTTTGCTGGTTGGCCGTGAAAGGCGTAAAGCCGAACGGGAACGGCACCGACTGCGGACTGTTAATGTCAATCATGTTCCCGGAGCCAACCTTGAGGCTGGGAATGGGTACGTTGAATAGGTCATAGTTGTTGACATAGGCGCCATTGACTGGCCACCAGTCCGACTCTACCGTGTAGTTGAGGTTGAGCGGAACGCCTCTGCCCTGCGCCAACAGCATCTGAGCATCCGGAACCGTCCAGTAATACATCCCGTACGATCCGCGAATTACTGACTTCTCACCCAGCTTGTAGGCAATGCCCAGGCGGGGCGCGAAGTCGCCCTTGTCGCCGGCCATAAGATTGGACGGGAGGCCGACCTGGTTCGCGGTGGCGAATTGGAGCCCGGCGGCCTGATAGGTGGACAAGAGGTTCGCCGGTGTGCCCATCGCCGAGGCCGGAACGCCGGCCGGAGAGATCAAGGTGTGCGTCGTCTGCCACTGGTTCAAGTCCATGGCGAACATGCGGTTGGCGGCCTCGTTATAGGGCTTCCAGTAATCCCAGCGCATACCGTAGTTCAGGGTCAACCGCGGGGAGGCCTTCCAGCTGTCCTGAACATACAACCCCATATCGCCCTCGCGCAAATAGTAGAAGGGGCGGGAGTAGTTTGCCCTGTAATAGCTGCCGTAGCCCAGGTACATGTCGGCCATGCCGAGGCCAGTGAAGGCCACCGCGCCGTTGTCCTGGGGGTCGACCGGCGCCGCCAGCGCGGTCCAGTCGCCCTGGTACTTATAGCGCCCTTGGCCCTGCTGGTTAGAACGCGTGTTGTTGCGTTCGTCGCTGTAGTGAAACCCGATCTTGATCTCGTGCTTTCCGCGCAACCAGGTCAGGTTGTCTTCCGCGGTCAGCGTGTTCAGGATTTCAGGCGTTTTGTTTTGGCTATCCCAGATGAAGCTGTTGCCGCCGGTGATGGTGGGCCAGCCGGCCTCGTTCAGTGGATTGGAAAGGCCAAGCTCGTTCGTCCAATAGTGGTCTGCGTTCGCCCCGCCCATATAGGAATTCGATCTTTGCCCCGACAGCAGGAGCTCGTTTACCACCGTGGGCGAGAAGGTATGCACGTGCGTGATGGCGCCGTTGTAGATCTTGTCCACTTCGCCTTGGGAGTTGTATTGCTGCGCCGGCGATACCGGCCCGCTGCCGAAATAGGTGGACGAGGTATGGCTGCCGATGCTGAACCGCCCCGTGATGGTGTCGTTATTCCGGAGGTGGTGGTCCACCTTCCAGCTGTAGCTGTTATCCGTTGCGGGGTTCAAGGACGTCGAGTTGTAGTTCGTCGCGGCCAGAGGGTTGACGGTCGAGGTCGGGCGGGGCGTATTGGCCTTGAGATAATCGATCAGTTTGTTCCCGCCCACGATGGACGGAATGATATTGCCGGGGAACGGCGAGCGCGAACCGTCCGCCTGCGTCGAGTACGGATCGTAGATCGTGTAGGCGTGGCCCTGTGCGTCGGAGAGATTCGAGAAGTTGCCGTTCCACATGTTTTCGGTCGGCACAACGTCGTTAACCGTCTTGTATTCCCGCAGCCGCAGGCCCTGATAGGAGAAGAACCAGAAGGTCTTGTCCCTGCCGTTGTATAGACCGGGGATCCGTGCCGGCCCTCCGGCCGATGCGCCGAATTCATTGCGCTTGTAGGGGTCGATGGTGCTGCCATCCTGGCGCGCCCGCGCCCGCAGGCCGGCCGCGTTATTGCGGAATCTCTCGAACAGATCGCCGTGCAAACCGTTCGTCCCGCTCTTGCTCGCCATCGTGATCGTGGCCGGATGCGAGAATTGGGCGCTGGAGTTGGTGTCCACCGCGAATTCCTGAATCGTATCCATGGCCACCCCGACGCGGTTCATCCCACCGCGCTGGCGATCCACGATCGAGCCGCCGTCCTGCAGAATCGCCGCCGCGCCCGGGTTCATGCCGGACACGTGCGGGGAATACACGGAACCCTGCGGACACGACGGGCATTCACCCTGCACGCCGGGAGTGAGTTGGAAGAGTTGCGTGATGTCCAGGCCGTTGAGCGGCAAATCGCGGATGCGCGCCGACTCAGTTACGGTCGCGAGGTTCGAACTCTCCGCGGCGATGACGGGCGTGACCGCCCTCACCTCCACGGTCGAGGCAAGGTCGCCGACCGCGAGGTTCGCGTCAACGACCGCAACCTGCTGCACCTGCAGGACCAGGCTGCCGTTCCATTTGCGGAACCCCGCCTTCTCGGCTATTAACTGATAGCGACCCGGCGGGACGTTGGAGAAGGTGTATAGCCCGGAAGAGTCGCTCTCGACGTGCCGGGCGATGTTCTTGTCGATATCCAGCAGAGTGACAGACGCGCCTGGGACCACGGCATTCGCCGGGTCGCGCACGGTTCCATTCACCCCACCGGAAGTGGATTGGGAAAGAAGAACTGAGCCTGCCAGGAGCCACAGAAGCGCAACAGCGACCCCGAGCGAAGTGAAGCGGGACCTTGACATTGGAACCTCCAGATCGTTTTCTCTTTTCTTAAAACCGATTCTGGTTCTGAGTATTGTGTCATACTGGTGCCGTTGTCAAGAAAAATTTATGAAATATTTCACAACATGTTGACAGGTGATGCAAGAAGTGATATGTCTTGTCTTGCCTCCCAGCTTGGAGAGCCGCCATGAGAATCAGCCTGACCTACCTGTACACGATCTTCCGTTACGGCTACCCGCCCAGCCTCGAAGATGACTTCAAGGTGCTCGCGGATATCCGCAAACTCGGCTTCCACTACATCGAGATGGAAGGCCTCGGGCGGCGTAAACTGCTCGCGCTGCACAAGCATCGCGAGCGTCTTCGCAGGGCTCTCGAGGATCAGGAACTGCACGTTCACAATTTCTGCGTGGTGGACCCGGAGATGGTCTCGCTCGACCCCGTCAAGCGTCAGGAGGCTTGCGAGCGCTTCCGGATCGGGGCAGAACTCGGAGAGTTTCTCGGCGCGGAGACGCTGCACGTTGCCAGCTACGCTCCGCCGGTACGGTATCTCGGTGCCAGGCCGTATCAGCTTGGCGCCAAAGATGGCTACCGGTTCGGAGACCAGGCACGCATCCGGATACCGAAAGACTTCGACTGGGACGCGGTCTGGAGTGCGCTCGTCGAATCCTGCCGGTTCTGTGCCGGCGTTGCCGCCGAGTACGGCAAAACCGTGATCATGGAGCCCAGGGTGGGTGAGGTGGTCTGCTCTGTAGATTCCCTCCTCCGTCTTATTGAGCATGTCGGCCGCCCCAACTTCAAGGCGAACTTCGATACCGCCCACTTCTCAGCCCAACGGGAGAACGTGGCGCTGGCCGTGGCAAAACTTCGCGGGCAATTCGCAAATGTTCATGTCGCAGACAATGACCCGCGGAATGTCTCGCACGTGCCGCTCGGCGACGGAGTCATCGACTGGAGGGAGTTCTTCCGAGCGCTCAAAGAGACCGGCTATGACGGGTACCTCGGCCTGGATCTCGGGCTTACGAAATCGCTCGTGGCGGGCTATCGGAAATCGGTCGAATACATCCGCTCGCTTGGCGGCGAACTGAAGATTCCGATCGAAATCTGACCGCTTACGGCGGCGCGCCCCATGAAGATCCACAACCTCCGCTGGTGGATGGCCGCGACATGCTTCCTCGCGACTACGATCAACTACATCGACCGGCTGTCGTTGTCCATCGCCGCCCCGGCGATTTGCCGGGAGTTCGGTTTCTCGAACACCGATTACTCTTCCATCCTGATGGCGTTCATGATCGCCTACGCGATCATGCAAGGCGTCTCGGGCAGGATCATTGACCGGATCGGCACGCGCATCGGCATGGCCGCCTCGATCGTCTGGTGGTCCCTGGCCGGAATGGCGCACGCACTGGCGGGCGGCCTCTGGAGCTTCCGGCTGGTCCGATTTCTGCTTGGTGCGGGCGAGGCCGGGAACTGGCCCGGAGCGACGAAGGTCGTCTCGGAGTGGTTCCCCGCACGCCAGCGCGGATTGGCGGTTGCGATTTTCGACAGTGGCTCGTCGATTGGCGGCATTATTGCACCTCCGCTGGTGACCTGGTTCATCCTGCACACCGGATGGCGCACCACTTTCCTGGTCACGGGCTCCCTCGGGTTCCTGTGGCTCGCACTGTGGCTGCTGATCTACAGCTCGCCCGAGGACAGCCGTTTCATTACCAAAGACGAGCTGGAACTGATCCTGGATGACCGCCAAAAAGAACACAGAGGGCCGGACGCCCTGGTGCCCTGGCGGAGTCTGCTGCACTACCGGCAGGTCTGGGGCTTGATTCTCGGCCGGCTCCTCACGGATTGCGTTTGGTGGTTCTACGTCTTCTGGCTGCCCAAATACCTCACCGACCGGCACGGCTTCAACCTCGCGCAAATCGGAATGCTCGGCTGGATACCCTTCGTGGCGGTTGATGCCGGAAACCTCGGTGGCGGATGGCTGTCGGGCGTGCTGGTACGGCGCGGCTGGTCGCTGAATGGCGCACGGAAGTTCGTGCTGATCCTCGGAGCGGGCGCGATGGTCGCCGGTCTGCCGGCTGGGCTCACCGGCAATTCGGGATTGTGCCTGGCGCTAATCGCAGCCGCCAACCTCGGCTACGCCGCATGGGGCACGATGTTGTTGACGCTTCCTTCCGATTTGTTTCCGTCCTCGACCGTGGCGTCCGTCTCGGGCCTGTCCGGCATGGGCGCCGGACTGGGAGGGATCCTGTTCACCGCGGCCGCAGGCAGGGTGATTGACCGCGTGTCGTACGCTCCTGTGTTTGTGGCAATGGGCGTGATGCCGGTCCTTGCGCTTCTTCTGGTGCTTGCACTCATCCCGAAGGTCGGGCTTGTCGCCATGCGAGAGGCGCAACCCCAGGGGCCTCGATGACCGGCAAAGAACGCATCCTGGCTGCATTTCGGGGCGAGGAACCCGACATGGTCCCATTTAGCCCGAACCTGTATTACTGGTTCTATCATCACCAGCGGAACGATACGCTGCCGCCGGAACTCTCGGACGCCCAGCACCCGCTCGATGCCCTGCGGCTCCTGGGCGCCGACGTTCTCGCACGCTGGGATACGCATTGGGCAACACGCGAGATCTACACATCGGGCGAATACTCGCGGGAATACGCGGGCCAGAGCGATTGGGCTCTGCCCATCATCACCGCTTTCAACCGCTACCCGCCTGGCAAGACCGAGCACCGGGAGCGGTTCGTTACTCCGTACGGCACGCTGACGCACACCTGGACTTTCACGCGCGAAGCGGGAACCGATTTTGAAACCGGGTTCTGGTGGAAACACTGGAGTGAGTACGAAGCCATTCGCTTCATGCTGGAGTCGAAAGACTACGTCTTTGATGCGGGGGAATTCCACCACTGGGCGGAGCGAGTCGGCAACACCGGGCTCGTGATGGCACTCATCACGCAGTCACCCCTGAAGACGTTCCACTGGCTTGCGGGCGCCGAGAATGCGACATTCTTCATCGCGGATCATCCGCAGGAGATGGCAGAGCTGGCGCGCATTCACGAGGCGAAGGCGCTGGCTCTGCTTGAACGAATCGTGGCAGACCCGGAGGTCCGGCTCTTGCTGGCGCTCGACGACCTCGACTCGGCGTTTTACCCGCCCCGGTTCTATAAACTCTATTGCCACGACTTCTTCGCGAAGGCTGCCGACATTATCCATGCGCACGGGAAGGTTCTCATGGTCCATGCCTGCGGAAGGAACAGAGCTTTGCTGCCACTGGCCGGCGCGTCCCGGATCGATTGTCTTGAAGGCATCGCGCCGCCGCCGACTGGCGATGTGCAGTTTTCGCAGGCCCGCGCCTTGGCAGGCTACGAGAACTTCACCGTGAACGGCGGCATGGACGTCATCCACCAGGAAACGGGCGGCGAAGATGCCGAGGCTCGCGTGCACGACTATACGCGGCGCCTGTTCGAGTCGATGGGAAGCAGGGGACATTTCATTCTGGCTTCCAGTTGCAGCACCTCGCTGATGACCCCGTGGCGCAACCTGCAGTTCTTTCGTGATGCAGCTCGCGAATACGGACGGATTCGCTAGGCCGCTTCTCTCACAGGGTTTCGTCGTGAGACCCTTGAGATGCCCATGGATACGAGGCGCGCGAAGGTCGACGACCGGAGGCGTACTTGATCAGTACGTCGAGGACGGCGAGCGAGCGCAACGAAGTAGACATGGGCATATCGTGCGTCGCAACAGACAGCGTGTGAGAGATGCGCGCTAGGCGCCGGCGGCGACAGGCGGCACGCGCTTGCCGCCTGGCCTCTCCGGGTTGCCAGACGGCCACTGGCACGAGTCCCTTCGTATCACTTGAGTGGGGATGGTGCAGCGCTGCGGAGGCAGGCCCGGCTGGTTGATCCGGTTAAGTAGAAGTTCCGCCAGGCTCTTGCCAATTTGCTCGGAAAACACCCGTACGGACGTCAGCGGAGGATGGAACCGGTCCGCCTCGATGTCGTTGAACCCTGCCACGCTGATATCTTCCGGAATCGAAAGGCCGCAATCCCGCAATGCCCGGTACACGCCCTGCGCGGCCACGTCAGCGGCTGCGAAGATCGCCGTGACCGGCTCGCGTTGTCCGAGAATCGATTTGGTCGCCAGATACCCGAGTTCCTCTTCTTTGTCAGTGTCGAATCCACTGAGCCGGGGCTGCAGACCTGCTTCCGCCATCGCACGGGAATATCCTTGGTAACAACGCGCATACCAGGACAGGTTGCAGTTGCCGATGTACCAGATATCACGGTGCCCCTGCGATTGCAGATGGCGCGTCAACTCGTAGCTGCCCTGAATGTCGTCCAACCAGACGACATCACACTGGTCCTGCGCCCAATCGCCGAGCACGTTGTTGCCGAGTACCACGAAGGGGATTTCCTTCTGCGCCAGAAGGTCGAGAAGGTTCTTCGTATTCGCACCCGCCACGATGAATCCACCGACGAGGTCACGGCGCAAAAGCACGTCAGGCAACCGCAGGGCCTTCCAACTCACGCCGGCCTGATAGCGAAACGAAAAATGCAGCACGTCGTAATCGCGAGCGGCCAGGTATTCCTGCGCCCCGACCAGCACCCGAGAGTGGAAGTAGTGCATCATCTCGCGGTTGCCGAGAAGAAACGTAACGATCTTGGCGCTGTTTCCGGAGATACGATCGAATCCCAGGCCCAGGGCGGCCTCGCGGACCCGCTTCTGGATTTCGGGACTGACCCGGGCAGCTCCCCTGGCGACCCGGGAGACCGTCGAAGCGCTTACACCAGCCGACCGTGCGACGTCGTGAACCGTGATCTTCTTCGCCACATGCCCTCTTTCCTCTCAAAAACACGGCGCACACCGCGCGCGCCGATCACTTCTTGAATCATAGCGTGCAATGCACAATGCTGCAATACTTTCCTATTCTGTGAAATACTTTCCAGAATTGACGTCACCGCCACCGTAATACTCCTGCGTTGACGTGGTCGAGGCGAAGCTGGGCCGGAAGAAGTGAACACCAGGACCGGCGACGACTGCGGCCCTGGCGCCCTTGTTGATGGGGCAATTTGATGCTGCCCCTGGTTGCCCCGGGTCGCCTTTCGACCGGTGAACCAGGCCCGACCAGGGGGTCGGGCCGCGGGCGAGGGGCCCACAAGCGCCGGCAGTCTGGATGTCGGTCGTGTTGGAGAGAAACTGGGCGAAACTGCGAGGGCGGACCGCCGCAGCGCGGAAGGCGCCATTCAGGCCATGCTCTTCGCTGCGGGATGGCAGCTATTCTGAAAAATGCGGCTGTTGTCCCCTATTCCTGGGCGGGATGTTTCACCAGCAATTCACCGCGGCGAACGCCCGGCAGTCAGCGACCCGTGCGGGTGCGATGGAGGCAGACAGATCCGCTCTCATCGCGCCGGCCAACGGGAACAATGGCAGCGGGTACCCTGACGCGGGCTGTCTGACACGGGTTGTCTCCGGGTTGTCCTGACTAGGGTTATTGATCTGACACGGGTTTGTCGATCGAGGTACATTCTTCCCTTCGGGAGGCGGTCTTCGGCTACACCAAGCGCCACTTTCGGCATGGCTGGTGGGGAGCGCGACAGTTTGGAGCGATCGCTTACCTCATTGATGCCTGCGCCGACAGTTGCCCGCCGAGGCGCGTGAGAACCTGCCGGCGCATCTTGTCTCCTTCCCAGGACGTGAAGAGCAGCGATCCCTCGGCGAGGCTCTCCAGTTCCTTCTTGTGCCAGGGAACGTGCATGAGGCCGGTGGCGCCGTGGCTGCCTGCGCCCAGCAGCAGGTGACCCAGTTCGTGCGCCATCACGTCGCCCAGAATTGCCGCGTGCAGCGCCTCGCTCCCTTTCGCCAGCTCTTCGCAACAATGCGCGCAAACCTGGGCGATCATTCCGTATCCGCCGTCCTCCGGCAGCAGGGCAGAGCCGAATGTTGCCTGCGACAGCCCGATCCGCCCGGCCATGCTCCGTGAAAGGACTCGGAGCGCCAGCCGGGTCGGCGACATCGGGAGCTGGCACGCCGGATACTGCGCCGCCTCGTCCGGGGTGAGGGGGCAATCCAGCCACTCCGTCTCGATACCGGTGCGGCTGTAAATCCGGGTCGCCTCGCGCTCCGCCCGTGCCAGCGTTTCGGCGGACACCCCGGCATAGTTGTACACGAAAACCTGGATCTTCGATTCCGGGTTTAGCGCTTCCGCCGGTAGCGTGCCAACCAGGCCCAACAGGAACCAACTTCCGAGCAGCGTTTTCATTGATCTCGCCCCCCTGGCGAGATCAAGGATTCGTTATTCGGAGGTGACCCTCAATGCACGGCGGCTGGATTGAGGCTGGAGTCGATCTGGACTGCTTCCGGGGGACATCTGTACCAGCAAGCGATTGATTGGAAGACAGTTATGAGACCGTCTGAACCGGTTGAAGCAAGCTGGACAGGTGTTATACTCGACTCTGGTCCAGGCGCTTCCGTGGAGCCCTCGGCGACGGTTCCCAACACACTTCGTTTCGGCTTGTTCGAGGCGGACCTCGGCAGTGGAGAGCTGCGCAAGCGCGGGCGGAGGGTGCCGCTTCAGGACCAGCCGTTTCAGGTTCTCGCCCTGCTGCTGCGCCGTCCCGGTGAGATCGTCACCCGGGAGCAATTGCAGCAAGCGCTCTGGCCGGTCGACACGTTCGTCGAGTTCGAGCACGGGGTCAACACGGCGATCAAGAAGCTGCGCCAGGCGCTGGGGGATTCGGCCGACAATCCGCACTTCATCGAGACCCTACCGCGCAAGGGCTACCGCTTCATCGCTCCGGTTGCGGGAATGGAGTCAGAGGCCCCGGCTCCGACCCCGGTTCCTGCCCCGGTGTTGCCGGTCCGGAGGCGCTGGGCATGGGTACTGGCGCCGATCGCTCTGGTTGTCATCGCCGGTGCTGCCTCGGTCTGGCTGCTGAACAGGCCCGGGGAGGCTCCCGCAGTTGCGCCGGTTCCGATTCCGCTCACGAGTTACCGAGGCTTCGTGGGGGGGCCGAGTTTTTCTCCGGACGGAGACCGGGTGGCGTTCCATTGGAACGGGCTCAAGACGGACAAACCGGACATTTATGTGAAGTTGATCGGCGAGGACCAGCCTGTCCGCCTGACCACCAATCCGGCTCCCGATTATGTTCCCGCCTGGTCGCCGGACGGACGCTGGATCGCCTTTCTGCGCGGGGTGTCCGAAGAGAAGGTCGCCGTAGTCCTAATTCCAGCGACTGGGGGAAGCGAGCGCAAACTCACCGAGCTTGGCCAGGCGGAGGAGCAGGAGATCACTAAGATTTCATGGCACCCCGGCGGACATTGGCTGATCGTTCCCCACCGGAACTCGGCCCACGAGCCGGCGGCCTTGTTCCTGGTCTCGGTCGAGACGAGCGAGAAGCGCAGGCTGACCTCCCCGCCCGGGAACTGGCGCGGCGATGAATCCCCCGATATTTCTCCGGATGGGCGCGCCGTAGCGTTCGCCAGGACGGAAACCCTCGACAGGAGTGAGCTTTATCTGCTGGAACTGTCCGAAGACCTGCGCCCGATAGGAGAACCGAAGCGGATCACGTATCTGCAGAGGTGCTCAGATGAGCCGGTGTGGTGGCCGGACGGAAACTCGATCGGCTTTTCGTCAGGCGATTTCCATATCAGTACCACGTTGTGGAGGATGGCCAGGCGAGGACTCTGGCGGCGTTGGGGCCAACCTGAGCGGCTGCCCTTCGGCACCGAAGGCGCGTGGCAATTCCTGGCGGTTTCCCGGCAGGGCCGCGTGGCTTACGTAGAGACCGATTTTGGGAAGCGTCACCCTCACACTCGACGGCTGGAACTAGCCGGGAGCCATCGGGTGGAGGAACTGCCGATGAGTTCGACGCGCGTGGACTCTCTGCCGCAGTACTCGCCGGACGGCAAGCGCATGGCCTTCGGATCAAACCGCTCCGGTAGCTTCGAGCTGTGGGTGTGCAACGCCGACGGGTCGAACACCGGGAAGCTGACCTCGTTTGGCGGACCCGATGTTGAGGGGCCGGCCTGGTCCCCGGACGGACGGCGCATCGTTTTCAACGTGCTCTCGGGAGGGTTGAACGACATCTACATCGTCAGCGCGGACGGGGGAAAGCCGGAGCGGCTGCGCGGCAGTCGAACCAAGGAATCGGCATCCGCGTGGTCGCGAGACGGCAAGTGGATCTACGTGAACTCCGAGCGCAGTGGAATGGCCTGTGCGTGGAAGATTCCGGCGGAGGGCGGAGCGGCGGTGCAGGTCACCCAACAAGGCGGCACTGACGCGGTCGAATCCCCGGACGGGAAATTCGTTTACTACACGCGTTCTCGGAGGGAAGACAAATTCGAACTGTGGCAAGCTCCGGTGGAGGGCGGCAAAGAGAGCCGGCTCATCGAGTCTGTGGGCCAGAACGGGGCTTTCGCGGTCGTCAAAGGCGGGATCTACTTTTTCTCAGACTGGAATGACCCCTCAGTCGGGTACTTCAACTTCGCCACCCGGAGAGTGGAGACGGCGGGGAGGGTGGAGAAACTCAAGGACGTAGAGGTGGTATCCGGCCTCTCCGTGTCCCCCGACAGTCGGTGGCTGCTGTACGCGACGGGCAGACCCAACGCATCCGGGAACCTGATGCTGGTGGAGAACTACCGCTGAGAGAAGCTCCGCCCGTGCCCGCCGGACAGGCCGCGGCGGGGTGGCCACCTGAGCGAGGACTTCCAGGTTTTCTTTACCCGGTGGAGCTGGAGTCGGCCCCCTTCCTGGACCGCCGCAGTCGCTGCGGGCTGGAAAGGATGAAAGAAGCGGGGTGCGCGACACAAAAATGGAATTCGGTGGTCGGTTTTGTATCAGGGCACGGCTTCAGCCGTGCCGCAGGAATGGAAATCGAAGGTAGAGTCGAGGATGGGCGCGGGTACTGACGCGGTTGGCGTCGCCCCGTTTCCCATCCCCGCTCATCAAACCGGACGTGCGGATTTCCCGCATCCGGCTTTCCGACTGGCTTCATCGCAGGCTCAC